>Ga0325402_1003394_pt1 | contig 14357 bp, 9 predicted proteins | sample PopdelMetagenome_22_FD_207212 | JGI IMG/M metagenome (GOLD analysis project Ga0325402, IMG submission 207212) | Populus deltoides microbial communities from Bellville, Georgia, United States - Xylem-PdKOR-R3 | ecosystem: Host-associated > Plants > Phyllosphere > Stem > Wood/Secondary xylem... | reverse complement strand
TTTCGGTTACTAAATTCTTAGATTTTTCTTACTCCTTTAAAAACATTGATATTTCATGAATATTTTTTTTACGTTGGTATAAATTTAACCCAGCCCGCAACATAGAGCATGCCATTTATCTAGTTGGAACTATTATGTAATTTTTTTCACACCAATCAAATATTTTAATGCTCCATCCTTCAATTTATTTTTTCTTATATCTCTAATGCATCTTCAGCCTTTTCAAACCTAACCTTAAGGCGAGCTTTCTGTGGCGAAGCCGGAGGATTTTCTTCGGAGAGGGACAAAAGATATACATACATGATGAAGAATTTATTTACCAATAAAAGAAAAAAAATAAATAGAAGATTTTTGCTCTCTTTACCTACTTTGCTCATGTGATTTACTTCCTCTAATTTTAGGTTCTACTAATTATTGAGAGAAAATTAATAAGTTTTCTATTTCATTGGCCTTGATTAAAAATGTGTTCTTTCAATATATTGTTGTTGAAATTCTAGAAAGCAAGTTGCATTGAGATCGTTTGCATCTATTGATAGGCAATTAGATCGTAAGGAAAAAGGGTACAATCCTCAACAATAACTTTTTTTCTTGTCTTATTTTTATCCGAAATTCTATAATTTTACAATTACTTTATATATTTGCACTTATCTTTTCTTTAATATTTTTTTTATATTTTTATATAATGATGCAAATATATAATTGATTTTGTTTTTGAATAATTGTCAATGCTCTTAAGGCTAAACCACTTTTATCTTAATTTTTTAATTTATTTATATATTTTCTTGCATGATGTGTTGTTAATGGAATAATTAAATTGCTTAAAATAATGAAATTTTTATTATTGTGATAGAAAAATATTAACTCTACTCATGAGAATATTGGTGTTGATTTTGCAAATGTTGCAACAACAAACATTAATTTAGTAAGGAGGATTTCACCATCATCTTTTATGGTGCATGGTAAGAAGCTTGAAAAGTTATTGGTTTGTGCTTTAAAAGGCAACATTAAAAGATGATGTTCTATATCAACACCTTGAACTTGATACAGTTCTTAACTAAAGATGCATTACAGCTATCAAACGAGAATTTGATCCAATTATTATAACCGTCATGGATGTACGGTGATTTTGTACGTAAAAACTACATTCTAAATCGATTGGACAATATACTCTATGATGTGTATAGTTCCATTAAGAAAGGCATTATGAGAAGCTTTGGATCAAAAGTATAAGGCTAAAGATGTCGACATGAAAACAAATTCTTTTTTGATAAATTTCTTAACTTCAAAGTGATCAATTCAAAAAACAATAATAAGTCAAGTTTAATAGTTTAAACTCATTTTGCATGAAATTCATGTTAAATAGATGGTTCCAAGTGAATCTTTTCAAGTAGCAACTAATATTGAAAAGTACCATCATCTTGAAAATACTTCAAGAAGTACTTTAAACATAAGTGAAAGGAGATGAGTGTTAAAGATCTTATTATGAGGTTGAGGATAGAAGAAGACAATAAGTTGTCTAAGAAAAGAGTCAACTTTTATTCAATGTTTTGTAGAGAAAATATGATTAAACAAGTGGTAAAGTCCCACAATAAGAAAAAAAGATGTTTGTTTTGAATAACAAAGGTATTTTTAAGAAATTCATTATCAAATGCTTTATATATAACAAGATTGGACATAAAGTCTAAAAATATATAAATAGGTCTCAATAAGGCAACCCTAAGAGAGGAAGGATTGCTCAAGCCCATGTCATTGAAGTTGATAACCTCTCAAATGAAGTATCAAATATAAGCTTGCTATAGTTATCTCAAAGATTAACCTGATCAATAATATTAGACAATGGTGGGTTAATACAATACATGTCTACACCAAGAAAAGAATGCTCACCACTTATAAAGAAGTAGATGGTGAACATCTATATAAGGGGAATTTGCTAACCTTAAAAGTACGAGGTATTAGAAATGTCATTCTGAAGATGGATTCTAGAAAGCTTATCACCTTTAATAATATGCTCCCTATTGTAGACATTAGAAAGACCTTAGTGTATAGCTCATTATTAAGAAAAAAATAAGTTCAAAATTGTTTTTGAAAATGATAAGTTTATAACCATAAAGAGGGGTATGTTTGTTGAAAAATGAGTATTTCTATGATGACCTTTTCAAAATGAATGTAATAACCTTTGTAATTAAATATGATAACAATAAGAATAAAAACACCTCCTCAACTTACTTGTTTAAGTCTTATAACAAGCGGCATGATAGAAATGTGAATTATAATTCTATACAGATATTAATGAATCTTAAATTGTAATTAACTATGGGTTTTGAGAAAAAAAATTATATATGAAGTTTATGTAGAATCAAAATTCATAACAATTTATTTTAAAACAATTAAAAGTAGTCAACTTCTAAATTTAATTTACTTGGTATTAGTGATTTCAAATTTATGCAAACTAGAGGTGAGAAAAAAGATTACATTACTTTTATAAATAACTGTATAAGGTTTTGTTATATTTATTTGCTAATAAACTAAGATTAGACTCTTGAAATATTTAAACATTATAAGAATGGAGTTGAAAATCCACGTAATAAAAAGATAAAGATAATAAGAAGTGATAAAGATTGAGAATAAAAGGCACCTTTTGGTGACTTTTATTTTTAAAATATTATTATCCTTAAAACTATGGATCTTTATTCACCTCAATAAAATGATATTATTGAATATAAAATCCAAACTCTAAAAAATAATGAGTGTTATATTAATAAGTTTAGAAGAACTTTAGAACTTGTGAAGAAAGAAAATTATAACAACCAATTATATACTTAATAAGGTAACTCACAATAAGTTAGAAAGGATACCATATAAATTGTCAAACTAAATGAGACTTTTTACAAATACCTTAAAGTGTGGGAGTGTATTGCAAAAACGATGATACTTGTTTCAAAAAAGACCGAGATATGACATACAACTATAAGATGTATCTTTATTAGATATACTTATCATAGTATTGCATATCAGTTTCTTGTATACAAGTCAAGTATTAAGGATATTAATCCCAATGCAATAGTGGAATCAAGAGATTTACATTCTTTAAAGATGTGTTTTCTTTAAATAAAACACAAGAAACTCTTTTACTTAAAAGAAAAATTAAACAAGATTAAATGGTCATCATCAAATAGAAGATGATGAAATTAAGTCGAGAAGGAGTAAGAGGGCAAAAATTATATAAAAAAATATATGATCCTTATTTTCTAACTTGTTAAAAAAATAAGCTTGAAGTTACTTCAAAACAATTTCCTACTCCCAAACTTTCTATTGAAAAGAGGTAGTCAATAATGAGATTGAGTCTATTATCCAAAATCATCCATGCGAACTAGTGGATCTTCTACCTAAAAATAAACCATTAGGTCATAAGAGGAAGATAAAAGCTGATGAAACCATTAAAAAAAATATAAAGCAAGATTTATTATTATATGATTTAAATAATAAGAAGGTGTGAAATATTTTGACACATACTCACATGTGTCGAGAATAACTTCAATACAAATGTTAATAGTCATTGCAACTATTAACAAACTTGAAACACATCATTCTCTGGACTTTTTTGTGTTTCCCACCAATAGGTTGGTCCTGTCTTCTGGGTTATCAATATTTGGGTTTTATTATACAATAAATAATCTTGAATGATGGAAATCTTAATGTTTGTTATGAACTGCACAAGATTATATAATGCATTATATTTACCAATAATCTATGTATGGATAATTGAAAAACAATAAATAAGGTACTTAAATATTTAATATACATCTTGAATTATAGGCTACACTATATTAGGTACTTGGTGGTACTTGAGGGTTATAATAATGCAAATTGAATATATGACACTAAGGATTCAAAATCCACTAGTGAATATATTTTCAAGCTCAGAGAGGCAATTATGTCTTCTAAGTTCTGTAAAAAAATATTCATTGCAAAATATTTGATGGAATTAAAGTTTATTACTTTTGATAACGTTGGAGAGGAAGTCGGATGGCTTTGAAATTTTTTAGATGATATTTCATGTTAGTCAAAGCTAGTGCTAGTATTTTGTGTCCAATGTGCCTCCTAGTTAGCAATTGGAAAGGCATAATATAATATATATAATGGTAAATCTAGATATATTTATTATAGATATAATATTGTTAAACAATTTTGTTAACAATGTAAAGTCATAGAAAAATATTACGAATCCATTTACTAAATGCTTTACAAAAGAGCTTGTATATACTTCATTGAAAAGAATATACTAAAAGCCTTTAAAGATGAAATAATGTTGCGATAATAACCCTAACTAGCTGACAATAGATCCTATGATGTTGGTTCAAAGAAAAAACTAAGTCATATAACACTCTCAATAACATTAAAAAATAATAATTTATTATTATTCCTAGATGAAAAAAGGTAATAAATACAGTATGATAAGGGTAAATTGTACTCCTAATGATTCTCATATATTGGATTATCATGTGGAGAATGGTAGAATAGTTTAAATGAGAGATCACTTATATGAGTGAGAAACGTGATTATTTAAAAAAAAAATTCAAAAGACTGTATTCTCTAAAATACTCATGAAACCAAATATTATTTAGGATCAAAATGAATACAACTATGATAACTAAAAAAAAAACTCTAGAAAGGAAACTATATGTGTATTGTTGTCCTAGTTTACACAAAAGATTAAATAGTATGAGACATTACATTCACTAATTAACCAAGTAAATTTGATAGTACTTCACTAGAAAAGTTTCAAAGTCAAAAGCTACCTATATTGATATAGTGATTTTCTAATTCCTTTGTCTCTACGATTCCTTGTATTTTCATATATTGGTCAAGCCAATTTTCATTTGTGGGAGGGGTTATTGATAAAAAGGTTTTTTTTCATTGTATTTATATATTTTCTAAAACCATTAAGAGTGAATGTAAAATTAATTAATCAGTTTCTTTATATCTTGTTAGATTCATTGATCCTGCAAATTCAATGAATTATTAGGAATTAATTCAGTTCCAATTAATATTCTCATATTCATTGATTTTACAAATTTAATGGATTGCTATGAATAAATTCTAATTAATTTTAAATTAATTCTACATTCATATCCTCTGGGTGAAGGGGCTTTATTCTGAGAAAAAGATGAAAACAAATAGAAAAACTAATTCTACATATAAGTACTTTGTATATTTGTATTTATCTTTAGTTTAATAAATTATTCATATTTTTATATTATCTTGCAAGTACATATTTGATTTTTAAATAATTTGTATAAAAGGCTCACAACACTTTTAAATCCACGTAGTTCTTCCTATGCATGCTTCATGTAAATGACACATTTGTTTTCAACCAAAACAAATTAGAAAATTAATCAAACCTATCTAATAATAGTAACAAAAAAATTCTAAATTTTGTTACAAATCACATAATAAATTTAATTCGTTGGTTATTTTAGATTTAATAGAAATTTTAAATCTATTATAAACAAATATGTTTATATTTCACACCAACACCCATGTTGCCCTTTGTTAATGTTGTCGAAGCAAGCTAGCTAGAAAGTCTATAATTTGAAGTTAACACGTGAGGTGACCTCGTGGCTAGAACAAGAAATTGACATAAGAGAGCATAGAGTCTTAGGTTATGGAAGAAAAATAAAAGTTGAGTTTTTGTATTGTTAACGTGGATATGAGGAGGTAAAACATTAAAAATCTCCCATCTTAATCATAACCAAGTCCTCCACGTGGATGAAAACTTGGGCATGAAAAAAGCTATAATTTATGGTATAGTCAGTTCAGTTTGATTTTTATAAAAAAAAAGTAATTATAACTAAACTGAATTTAAAAAAAAAACCGAAATCAATTCAAATTGACCGGTTTCGGTTCGGTTCGATTTTTTAAAACAAAAATTGGTTCAAACTGGTTTGGCTCGGTTTTTTTGTTTGGGTTCGGTTCGGTTTGGTTTTTTCAGTTTCAGGTTTATAAAACCGAAACCAAACCGAACCGGATGGTTTTTTTAAAATTTTAATCGGGTTTTTTTCACAGTTCGGTTTTTTCAATTATTTTTTCCGATTTAATCGGTTTTTCATTTTTTTTTACTCACTTGCCTTCCATCTTGCACATGTTTGCCCTAATTTGTATGGGTACCTGCAATAATCTAACTTGATTTGTCTTTGAAAAAAGTAGATAACTAGAAAATCTCAAAGAAGTCATTTGAACTCTTCTCCTTGTCTCTCACTTGATTCCCTTCAGCACGCAGTAGTGGTTCGTTATCTGTTTTTGGAGGAAGCAATACTTCAAAACTTTAATTTCACCATCAGCATCATCATAATAACAACAATAATGATAATTAATGAGCTCTATATCCTTCATTTTTAAAAGAATAATTTATTCTCTATATTTGTTTCTTATTGTTGTAGAATAATTATTATTGGATTGGAACTTTTAATATTTTTTTTAATTTAGATTTTTTACATTTTAAAAATATTTTTTTAAAAAAATTAAAATTAATTATTTTTTTATTTTTTTTCTTTGCTTTAATTTTATTTTTTTGTGTTTTTAAAATTATTTTAATATACTGATATTAAAGATAAATTAAAAAAAAAAAAACAATACCCACCTCAAAAGACGACTGTTTAAAAAGAAGCACTTAAAGAAAAGCACTTTATCCCTCAAATATCATAAACGCACTTCAAAGCTGAACCCTCTCGGGGGGAGGAAAAACCAACCACTAGACCATGATCAAGTCCTCCAAAGAGCTTTAAAAAATCAGCAAAATGCACTTAATTAGCAGCAAAGCTCACGTTAGCGTCACCTCACCTTGCATTCAAGGTAAGATCGAAAGACACCGCAGACTATGTTAATACAGTGATCAAATTGAAACAGTGGTGCCCTTAACACGTGTATTGATTATTGAACAAGGAAAAGGGCATTGGTGCAAAAATACAGCTAATACAGCCCTCAAGGACAAGGACCAGTTTGTCTGCTCCTCACAGCAAAAATAAGCCCCACACCCCTTGAAAACTGTGTCTGACAGGGAGGCAATAGAGAAGAGGGAAGGTGCACTGACTTGTTCAAAAGAGATTTCATTGGACGAGAAATAATGTTTAGACAAGTGTATCAGCATCATAGGATAAAAAACTTCATCTCCTTGCAACCGCGTGGATGTTTCCACCAATCACAGACTTTGCATTTTTTTCCCATTTCACTCGGCAAATCCATCTTCTTCTTTTTTTCCATCGACAAAGTGTCTCTCTGTGTGTGTATATAAGCATACACAGCTCAGGCAAACAAAAGGAGTATCAAAACACAAGAACAACAAGTGCAAGAATGGAAGAACTCCCTCTAGGTTACCGCTTCTACCCAACGGAAGAAGAGCTAGTCTCCTTCTACTTGCATAATAAGCTGGAAGGGACGAGACAAGAACTGCAACGTGTGATTCCAGAGATCAGCATATACGACATCGAGCCGGGGGATCTTCCACGTAAAAATCTTTTTCATCCACTTCTTTTCTTTTTTAACTACTGATAAGCATGGCACAGGACTGTTAAAAATGCTTTAAGTAACTTTAGTTTGTCTCTCGCAATATGTTGCAGAGCTTTCAGGAGAATTATGTCGAGGCAACACGGAGCAGTGGTTCTTCTTTACACCCAGGCAAGCGAGAGAAGCTAGGGGAGGGCGACCTAATCGGACTACAGCAACCGGGTACTGGAAGGCCACAGGCTCTCCTGGTTATGTTTACTCATCGGATAATCGAGTGATTGGATTGAAGAAAACCATGGTGTTCTATATAGGAAAAGCTCCGACTGGAAGAAAAACCAAATGGAAGATGAATGAGTATAGAGCCATTGAAGTTCATGAATCGTCTAGAAATGCTACTTCAAAGGTGTGCATGTTCATGATCTTTTAGCTTTTGCAATTAAAAAAGATGTACTAATAATGCAACGTGCAATCATTTTACATTACTAACCATTATTTGGCTGTCCACTTGAATGCAGTTGAGGCATGAATTCAGTTTGTGCCGTGTCTATGTGGTATCAGGAAGCTTTCGGGCATTTGATAGACGGCCTCTAGAAGCTGTATCAAGAGGGACACAACATCTTCTTGGGGGGACACATCTTGGTGATGCAGCAACTACACCTGCTCAGGACCCTATAACTGTGGAGATGACAAGCTCACCTGAAACTTCATACTCGGGAGGAGACCATGTTGATTACCCAGGGACTGCAGCAAGTGCCAACTGGGGGCTAATCCTGCATGGGAATGACCGGAACAACTGGATTGGCCCAGCACAGATAGATTTGTAACCTAGTCCGATAAGACTAGGTAGTTGTCCCAAGACAGAATAGGCATGCATGAGCCAGCCTTACCTTTAAAAGTAGTAAATTATTTTTTGTTCATTTAATAGGAGGAAAGTTAAAAGGAATGAAAAAAAAGGGAAAAAAAGAAAGAGGGAAATGCTCATGATATGTGAAATAGGAGAGCATTCAGTATGACAATTAAGTTGAGGCATGTAAATGTTCAAAGTAACCAAGAGAATAACCAAGTGTAGGAGAAAATATCATTCACTGGCTCTAACCAGTTTCAGCTTTCAACCTAGAATGATAGCGTCATTTATCTTCGTACAGTTTGAAGATGTTACCATCTTAATTGCCTCCAATATTTCCCGCATTTTTAAATCCAAAAGCATAGCTTGGGAGGCTGGGAATCAAGGAAACTACAGTAATAGGAAAGAGAAATGTATAGTATGATACAGTTGCCAAGGAGTTTGACGAGAAAAAAAAGATAAGAAAAGGAATGGCATACATATGTGACTTGAAATTCTAAAATGGAAAAGAAATAGAGAACCAAGAAGTCAAGGCATTGGCATTTGGCAATTGGCAATTGGCAATTGGCAAGTCTGACTTATCAACCAATATGACTTCAAGAGAATCACGACCAAGTATAAATAGTTATAACATAATGATAACTACATATAGACCAGTATCTAAGACATTTTATTGATACTATCAAGAATGATAGTGTTCTTGCCACATTGAAAAATCATAAGCAGGTTCACATTTAAAGTTCAACAAAAATGATGGTTTACTTCCTAATAGTTAATGCAACATGGTAGAAAATTCACTTCCATTATTTTACATTCATACAGTGACCAGTTCTGGTCACAAAAATCTTCCTACTTATAACAAGTCATTAATCAAGAAGTTTGTGATATCTAGCTACTTGAATGTTTGTAAAATGCTCTACCTTCAAGGCGGGCATGATTGAAGCAGAAGACTCAAGTCGCTAGCATAGAATTAGACAAGCCTAATAGACCAACTTCAATATCTCCATTGTTTTGTATTATTCATGATAAAGGGCTTGCAGAAATAAGTGTAATAATTAGCAGTCATGAAATAGGTATCACCAAGTCTAAAGCATAGAGTTGCACAAGTGAGAGAAATGACTTCCTGCCACAAATTGCACTCCAATGAGATTCCACACAAGTGTGTGTTTTAATCATATAGATTCTATCAGGAAATAACCTATACTCTCCATGGTTAACCCTTTTCTTGTTTGACCAACCATCCATGATTGATGTTTGGAGACCTGCATTTAGACATCTCCTAACTTCACCATATGCACTGTTGGAGCTCTGTGCTATGCAGCTGAGCAGTAATCTGACATCAAGAAATCAGACACAAAATCAGGAGCATTGCAGCCGTTCCACACAAAATCAGCAAGAGTGCAATCCCTCAAAACATGGATAATAGATTCAAGACAAAAACCACAGTGAAAACAGGAAGCATCATTTGTCATATGACGCCTAACATGCTGTTCATTGTTAAAATTTTACCACAAAGAATCAGCCAAAGAAAACTATGAATGTGTTGGGGACCATTCCAACTCCAAGCTAAATCCCAAACCTTACTAGTTGGATTCCAAGTACCTTCCTGAAGAAGACAGTAGGCTAATTTAGTTGTGAATTTTCCATTGCTAGTAGCACCCTATTAGAGAGTAATACAAAATTATTCTTGGAGCCTTATCTTATAACTTAAGCTTTTACGGAAAGATGATTATTTAATATGGTATCAGATTCTTAATAACCAGATAGTCAAAAATTTGAATCTCATCACCCTATTCTATCTAATTAAATTATAAAAATCAAGTATAAGATAGTGGTGGTCTTATAAAAGTTTCAAGTCCAAAAGGCTCACTTGAGGGATTAGGGATTATGTTACACAGTAATATAAAACTATTGTTAAAACCTCACCTAAAAACTTAGATTTTTAGATTGAGATAGTTTTTTGCTCCCTAATATGACATCCCCATCCAAGTCTCTTCAAGGTAGTTGAATACTAGCTATCTTTAAATAAATAGAGGAAGAAAAGAGGAGAATCCTCCCATCACCATTGACCTAAAGGAGTAACATAGCTGTCAATAGTAGATTCTCTGAAACACACCTGGAATTGGAGTACACAAGTAAAGATAAAGAGGACCAGCATTATCAATCAACCAAGAGAACCCATGCAATAATTGAGGCCAAACTCTAGCAATACCTCTCCATATTTCTGAATCGTTCGTCCCATTGAGAGTGTAAGGAAGAGAGGTCAACTTTTGATTATATTTCCATGCAAAACTCGAACCCATAGAGCTGAACTATTGGGGAAAAAAGTCCAGACAAGTTTTAGAAAAAAGCCTCATTATTATCTCCAACATTCCGAAATCCTAGGCCTCTACAAGCTTTTGGTTGACAAAGAGAATTCCAACCAATCAAACAAGGCTTATGTTGTTTATCAAAAGAACCTCAAATAAACATCGATTGTGTGTAATCTTAATTGCACAAAAGTAGCTGCTAATGGTATTTCACCGGACATTTGGTTTGGCATAGCTGTGGGCAACTTTGGCAGTGGTGTAATCTCAAGCTATTTGATCATGATTTCATTCTTCCCTCGAACCCTGTACACCTTGAATGTGTATGCTTGTGAAGTAGTAGCTTGTATGTCTGAAGGTGCTAAAGTCTCATCCATGACCAATTGGAAAGCAGAGCAGCTGATTGGGTGGAGCTTTCCAGCAACAGGAGCTACACGATTTTCTTTCCAATAGGCTCAGGGCATTCAATACAATAGCTCACATGATTCAGCCCCATGATCTTAAGCTATATTTGTGATGTGCCTATGCACTATATGATAGCTGTTTGATGCACCTAACTGAATTTACATGTGTTCTTAACATATCACCATTCCCATCTTTCTAAGGAAATACGAGTCACCCAATGTAAGCCTTCTAAAAATTTCTTGGAAACATATTGACATGTTGAGGACCTCCGATTTGCAAAACTCACAATCAACTAACCTCTGCTAATAATATTGTCGTCATATGAATTCCTAGCTCAAACAAATGACCTGCAATAAGTTCAATTTCTGCACACTCTTTCCTAACTGAATCACCTCAACATCGTATCTGAGTTGTGCACAATCGACACCTTCTAGCTAGTTCATTGCAAATGACAATTACCATTAAATCTGACTATTTTGGATATTTGTGATTTCTTAGATCAGAGCACAAAGAAGCATGCCGTCAGCTTCCTCCTGAAGACTATTTGCTCCTCCGAACTTGCTTTACACCAATCATGTGGATTCTCACTACCAGGAAAACTATTTGCCAACATTTTGCAACTCATGCTTATATTTATGCATTAAACCATTTAATGTACCATCTAATTATTTTTCTACCAAGACTGCAGAGATATAGGGATAGATTATCATGCAACAAAAGGTATCATCTAACAATAGACTTGCTTTGATCTTGTAGTTGATCTTTTACACAATACAACGGCTTGGTGAAAGTGGAAATATTGGTGAAGGCAAAGCCTTTTCTAGGACATTTGATGCCAGTCCACTAGAAATAAACACATTGGCAGAAATTAAAGGCGAACCCAAGGGAAAAGAAAAACCATGGATATTTGAGAGAGCTTCCAGAAATTCCTAGGTTGCATTCCATTCGTGTGAGTGAAGAAAGGTCAATGATACAGTCACGCATTGGAAATCCCACAACACAAACACTCTTAGCAGTTTTTTAGGTTACTCCTTATTGCTTATTGGCCAGGTATAATGGAAACATTTTTCTGCCAATTAACTTCATATTTAGAAGCACTCAAATGGGAGCATTAATTTTAATGAGAATTGTATCATATTAAAGGTAATTTATCCCACCATCTAACCCTTTCCTGCATCAGATATGGCATAACAACCAAGACCATAACTTTCCTAAAATTTACAATGGAGTCATCATTCTAAAATCATAAGCAAGGATTAGCATTTGCACCCAAATCAACCTGTTTGCCTAGTGAGCCAGTCATGTAACATCAAAATGTTAAAAAAAAAATAAAAATAAAAAAAAAACATTCACTAATTAGAAACTCACAAGAGGAATATGGATTTAATGTCAACCCCATTAAAAACTCAACTTTTCGAAAACTAAAACTCAACCAGATTTGAATTTTATGTCAGCCCAATATTCCCGTCGCTGACTTTTGTTCATACACCACTTCCATCGACAATAACTGAGTACCAACCCCCATATTATAGAATCTCATGATCAACTTTCTAACCCCTTTCAACTTTAAAACAAAATCCAATAGAATTCAAGAACTGCCTTTTTGTTTCCATTTTGGTATGAAAGAATTGAAATTGTCAATGATTTCTCTGATTTTTCCCAACTTTTTGGTTGCCCATATAGAATAATTAAAAGAAAAAAAAAGTGCTCTGTGACAACTTCTCTTCACCAAAAATAAGCATTTTCCTTCCTCCAAAATTCAAGAAGGAAACAGAAAGCTAAACCAGAAAGCCAGCGAAAATTCACAAACACAAAAACAATCAATCATGTAGTATAACGAGTAACGAACCTACTTATTATATCTAAAAACTCTTCAATGTAATATAACTAGCAACCAAACCAAACCCCACATGCATTACACTAACACTCTTAAGATTGATTTGGTACATCAATAAAATGTTGAATCACAAACATGATAATCCAACCTTTCTTTATTGCCAGCAAGAGGGGAGCAGGAGGATCCAAAAGGCATTGACAATTCAAAATCAACACGAACAAGAGAAGACATACCGTACAGATGTTTTGCCATTTCTTTTGCAAAAGAAAAAGATAAAGAAAGAAGAAGAGAGTCACGAGACTTGCAACCAAATCAAACCAACCACGAGGGAGAGGACAGAGTTAGGCAGGGGACAATGAAGGAGAGCTGCCCTTTCTGTGATTGACTATTCAGTATATACAGACGGGCTTGGTGGCCTGGCTGGCTATTGGGTTTTGATTTGCCACCATTAGAAGAGAGCTCGGTCACTGTCATGCAAAGACAGGTAAGAGTCCACCCAGTCATTTTCTTTTTGGCTCGCGCTCTGGCTTGGCCACCGTTGTCGCTGTCTGGATACCAAAAAAAAGAAACATAAAATAAATTTGGAACATAAAATTGCATGGTATCATAAAAGCTTTTGAAAATAATAACTCTTGAAAAATCTTGAGGGAATAAAATTGTTGAAACTCCAAAACACTTTTAATCTTCAAACCGTTTGTTCATTAATATTTAACACACAAAATTCAAAATACATAAACTTTTTACATAGAGATTATGGAATAAAAATAAACTCAAATTATTTTATTCCAACAAGGTTTCGGAATACTAGTTAAACAAAGATTTTAAATCCAAATCTTTTTTTTATCTAGAAAAAAAAAACTAAATTAGTAATTTTTCTTCTACCTCAATCCTTGTTTTTTTGAACCGATATTCTTAAACACACAATTTAGTAATAATAATCTCTACTTTAAACAAACTTATCTTGATTGCAAACATCAAATAATCTTTTAGCTTCGCAAACGACTCCATCTAAAAAATTTGATGAAAATATTTGCATTTTTTCTTCATTGTTGCTATAGATAATATTAATTGTTTCATCTTTTATTAGATCTCTTAAGAAGTGAGAGATTTTATAACAATATGTTTGCTTCTACCATGTAAAACTAGATTTTTGAATAGTTTTATTGTTGAGTTATTGTCACAAAAAATTACCTAGCCATTGTCTCTTGAAATTAAGTTTTTCAAGATTTTTTTTCAACCATATTGCTTGACATGTATATAAAGTCATGACCATAAATTCAGTTTTCATACTTGATAAAATTACAATTGATTGCTTCTTTGAATACCATGAAATAGCTCCTGAACCAAGCATAAAAACATACACATTAGTGCTTCTTCTATCATCTTGATCTCATGTATAAATATTATCATTAAAGTCAATCAAATTAGACTTTTCTTCTTTCTTGTAGAACAATCCATACTT
>Ga0325402_1003392_pt1 | contig 14367 bp, 12 predicted proteins | sample PopdelMetagenome_22_FD_207212 | JGI IMG/M metagenome (GOLD analysis project Ga0325402, IMG submission 207212) | Populus deltoides microbial communities from Bellville, Georgia, United States - Xylem-PdKOR-R3 | ecosystem: Host-associated > Plants > Phyllosphere > Stem > Wood/Secondary xylem... | reverse complement strand
TAATAACTTGAGTCTTCATGAAAATTATTGTCCAAGCTCATGTAAAAGACGTCGAATAACAATGTGAGCTTATTATGCCTACCTCATTGAAGATCAAAGTGATGAAGATTGCACTCTACTCAAAGGATGTATTTTATTCAAAAATTCTTTATTTGTTGATGCTTTTGTTAATGTTGAGGAAGATCATCTCGACTATACTAGAGTGAACCAAAATAGCTTAAGAACCGAGCTTTACAAAGAAATCCATGATGCAGTCTCATAAGGCAATTCTATCAATGCAGATGTTGGAAAAATTATTATTCCACCGTCATTTACATGGAGTGTTAGATATATTATTAATAACTATCAAGATGCAATGATAATTTATTGTACTTATAGTAATTCAAATTTGTTTATTACATTCACTTGCAATCTCAATTGACCTGAAATTCAAAAAGAACTCAAGAAAAGAAGAAACTCTACACACAAGGATAAAATAGACATTGTCTCTCGTTCTTTTCGAGTTAAACTTAATGATATGATATCTTATATTAAATCAGGAAAACCTTTTCGGAAAACCATTGTTGGTAAATCATCTTTCTACCCTTTTTTGTCTATTCTTTTGTTAGTCTCTTTATATTTTTCCCCTTAATACTTTCATTAACATAAAAAATTGCTTTAACTATTTTACTTTGCAATTTTTAACAGATATTTGTGCCATTGAATTCCAAAAAATAAGCTTTCCTCGTTGCCATCCTCTCATTTGGCTTCAACATGAGTTCAAGTGCCATACTGTTAAAGATGTTGATTCAATTATATATGCTGAAATACAAGACAAAGAGAAAGATCCTATATGTTACGACATTGTTTCTCAATTTATTATTCATGACCCATATGGTATGGCTTATCCAAATGCCCAATGCATGAAGTTTGGTTCCTGCTCTAAACATTTCCCAAAATGTTTTAAATTTGAAACAACATTTGATAATAATGGTTTTATTTATTATAAATGTTCTAACTCTTCTAAAAAATGTCATTAAAGGTGAAACTTGATAATGATTATGTTGTGCCTTATAATAAAAAACTTCTTATTCGCTACAATACTCACATCAATATAGAAGTTTGTTGTCAATCAACACCTACAAAATATCTTTTCAAAGTATGCGAGTAAAACCATGATGAAATATAAGCATATTTCAACTGTCATTTCATATGTCTTTATGAGGTTGTATGACGCCTCTTATAGTTCCCAATTCATCTTTGTGATCCTCTTGTTAAGTGTTTACAGATACACTTGTCATTGTAACACTATTATTTTCTCAAACAATATGTCATTGCTATCTCTCTTAAGGAGACCTAATCTTGATAGAACAATGCTTACAAAGTGGTTCAAATATAATAAAATTGATTTTGAAACTCGATCTCTCTATTATTCAGAATTCCCTTCAAGATATGTTTGGGATCCTGGCTAAAAGGTATAGAGCTTACAAATAAAAGGTATATCCAATGGCAGAATTGCCTATGTTCATCAACCTGCTGGGGAATTATATTTTTTAACAATCATGTTTAACAATATCAAAGGAGTAGAGAACTTTGATCATTTAAAAATTACTGATGGTATTCTTCAATTGACATATCAGGTAGCTTGTTGTTGCTTAATTTTGTAAGTGCACGAATCATAACAAGTCGTAATAAGTAATAAAGTGATAGGTAGAGTATAGTCCCACGAGGATTTGCAAAAATTACTACTAATACCAAAGTCTTTTAAATTATCATCTATTTAAGGAATTGACTGAGATAGTTTTCAAAACAAAAATTAATAATTAAAAACAAACAACCAATTGATTAAATATTAATGAATTAAATTCTACTGATTCTAGGATTTCTGACTTACCGTAACTATTCATATGTGAACTTTCTCAATTGAATTAATTACTCCTAGCGTTGATAATCAAGTTTTTCTAATTTAAACATTAATCTCCCTCGAGTATCAATGAATTATTTCAACAAGCAAACTTCATATACTCTACGAAAGTTCTGAACTTATTGAAATTTATTAAGTACCGTAAAACCTTTAACGATTACAAATGTTTCTATGATATCTCTATCTTATAGATTTCTTAAGGTATTTCAAAAAATAGCTAAAACAATTATCACTTTTCAGTCTCAAATTGAATTCCAAATCATTCAGATGTTGGCCGAACATACACAAGCATTAAACATGTAATGAAATACTCAACAACTTAATGTAATAATTCAATCAAAAAAATTGTTCACATATTCATAGTAAGGTTACATTAAAAATCCCAGTATAAAAGTCTACTCCATAGTTAAAATAAAGGGAAACAAACTTGATACGATGAACATCACTCAAAAAGCAGAGAATGACAATAGAATAGATAGGTGTCCTTAATTCTTCTATGATTTTTGTCTCCTGTTTTCTCTGTTTTTTGTCTCCTGTTTTGTATCTATTTTCACCTTTGTTTTGTGCCGCCTCCTCTCCTATTTTTTATGTATTATGTGGCTTCTTTATGTCTCTCTGTGTGTTCCAACTGAACTTCTTTTTTTTTCTCTTTTATATTCTGGCCTTTTTACACCAGATGGAAAGAAGAAAATTTTCTTCTCTGTTTTGTATTCCTTTCCTATCCGGGTATTGTAGGCAGGAAACGTGCGAATTCAAAGATCTCTATTTCTGGAGAAATTTTAGAAAATCGAATCTTCTTTCCAATGACATTAATCTTGTAATTTTTAGACCTCTGAGACTTGAGATACAGGCCATAACCCGAGATAGCATTTGGAGTACAGGAAGTTCGGGTTTGATTCAATCCCTGCTTTTCTACTCGCTTTTTGGGCTTCGAAATAGCCAAAACTGAGTTCTATGCCTTTAATATGTTTTGTAGACCTTCATCTCATATATTTGAAAATGGTTGACGAATGTCTAGAACTAAGTTGTATAACTTCCTTTGCGGCCCAAAATCAATCAACGTTCGGTTTTACTGTCGAATTCTGCCTACTCAATAACCTAATATCTGAAAACATATTAATTTTTCACGAGGTTAGTAGTTCAAAAGGGGATCCAAAATTCTAATTAACTTGTGCAACACATCCAAAATATTTCAAAATCAAGCATAAATAGTGAAAAATATACATACTAAAAATTCTCTTATCACTTGCGAAGCATTAGGCCTTTTTAGAGATGACAGAGAATGGATAGAAGCTTTACAAGAAACCATTTTCACTGATTCATCTTCACAATCAAGATAACTTTTTGCCAACATCATCGTTTTCTATGAAATTGCTGATCCAAAGTTATTATTTTCAATATTTTAGCAATATATGTACGACAATATTATTTCAAGATTAAGATCTTTCTATCAAATGCCAAATTTATGGTTATCTGACGATGAGATCCAAAATTATATGCTCTGTGAATTAAAAGTTGTTGTTCAATGCTTTAGCTACATCTCTTTTTAAGCATACTCTACCTATGCCTAATAGTAGATTAATGACCAAGATACAAAACAAGATGTTAAGAGAAGAGTTGAAGTATGATCTTAAAAACCAGCATTCCATTTCTTTTCCTAAATTAAACAATGATTAAAGACATATTTATTATTATGTTATTGATGTTTTCCTTTCAAAAAAATCAATCGTATCCGCTTTGAAGGATTGATTGTTTTAGTTGTTACCTCATCCAAGATTGTTTTATTACTACTACTTGGTGGCAGAACAACCCACTTAAGATTTAAAATCCCACTGAATATGGATGATAATTCAACCTGTGAAATTAAAAAAAAAATTACACATCTATCAAAGCTTATAGAAACAGCTTTGTTAATAGTATGGGATGAAGCACCAATAAATAATAGATGTTACTTTGAAACATTAGATAGGACAATGCAAGATATACTTGGCTCTTCAAACGTTAATGACCATTGCATGCTATATGGTGGCAAAATTGTATTACATGGTGGAAACTTTCATCAAATCATACTTGTTATTCCTGTGGGAATAAAAGAAGAAATAATTTATGCCTCCTTAACGAGCTCACGATTATAGCCAAAATTTGCAATTCTTACCTTGAAAGAAAATATGAGGCTATCGGATAATAATTTGAATAGTGAATAAAAAACACATCTTTGTATTTTCGCTGATTGGATTCTTGATATTAGAGAAGGGAATATTTCTAATATGTCTGTGATTAATGATCTTGATTCATCTCTCATCAAATTTAAGAATTTTTAGATTGCATCTCTTTCTACCAATTTCAATAACGCTTTTACCTACAATCCCAGTTTCTTTTCCTAATGTCTATAAGAGTTTCTCCCTCCCTAAACAATAATAAATTCCTTTTCAAATTCTTAAACTATTTTTTATATACAATGAATTACTTTATACAGGTTCAAGATAAAATGTTTCGCCACAGATGGAAACGATGTTTCCAGTTTTGTTCTGATGGGAAAAACAACTAGGAGTTTTTTTGGTTTTACAACCCATCATTTTGTTTATAATCAGAAATACCAAGATCCTCACATACTTCCTCCCCCTTTTACAGATAAACTAAACAAGTTTAACGTTTTCCAGCTTAAGTTTGGATTATTCAAATCTACAAAAAATATGTGTGATATTGGTGTCACCTATGTATTTACTGATGATGATGAACCAGAACTTATTGAGCCATCACAAATTCAACAATTCAACAACATAATTGCATATAACTCTATCTCACAATCACAAGACAACCTAACTACTTCACAACAAGCCAAACACATAACTCTTCTTCCATCATGCACTCTACCAACAATCTCTCCTCTGCTTTCAATATCTTACCAAGACATCCATATTCAACATGAAAAAAACAGACTGGCCTTTCGATCAGATTCTAAAGAAAGGTATTTATTTGTTGTCATAGCATATTACTTTTAAATTTTTCATGTCTTCTGACTATTTTAACTATAACATTTATATTGCTTTTTCCTTTTCCCTGTTCTTTATTAATCTTAACCAACAATTGATTGCAGTAGATTATAATCCTCTTTTCTTCTTCACCACTTTTAACGTTTTTTCATATGTATCAATAATCAAAATTTAGATAATCTCAACTCACATTCATGCATAAATCACTAAACAAAGTTACATCACCATTTTATGATCTTTCTCCATGCTATGACAGCTTTTATTTTAAAAAAAATGACTTTCTAAATCGATTACAACTTTAAAAGATCTAAAATATCTATGGTTTTTTATATAATCATTTTTATTGATTGAGTATTGATATTCTTTGAATTGGGAGGATAGTTCATGTTTTTTAATTGCTTTTTTTATATCTTCACAAAAACATGTTTTCTTTTTACTATGTCTTTGCCCTTTTTTTCCGTTGGATTTGTCCCTGCATTTGAAAGTCATATAAGCTAAAATGTTTTTTTTATCTTTCATGTCATGTAGTTAGACCTTGCTAACTTTATAAAGGAATCAATCAAGTTTAAACTTATTAGAAAATTATATAACAAATTCTTGTTGATGATATAGGATAGATTTCATAGGTTGAAACTAGGCCATTTATATCTGTGTTATTGGAGAAAAAAATATTTTGAACTTTATTTAGAATTTAGAGGGACAAAAAATAAAGAGACAATACTGACATAGTAAAGCTATCATTAATTATCATTCTTTTATTCTTATTATTGTAGTGAAAATCTTTAAGAGATAAGTATCAGTCCTCTTCCACTTGAGTAGTAGCAAGACACTAGACATCTTTATTAGCAACTACTGAAAAAATAACTCTAATAAAGAAACATAAATGCTTCACACCGCTTTAAAAATAAGTAATTAGATTTCAAGAACATTCAATGTGTTGTATGCTTTGTTCTTTTGACAAGAACGCATTCACCATCTACTCGACACCATAAAAAAAAGTTTCAAAATCAAACTATCACTCAGAATTCTAAAATAAAAAAAACCTAGCCAATTCAATAAACATACAGTATTTGTAATTTATATAAATACATCAATACTCGATAATTGTTCTTTTATGTATAACAAAAAATCCCACTAGGTTTCCTATTCTAATATACTACTTCACATAGTATAACATCTTTGTTCTTAACTAATCACTAGTGCAGTAGTTACTTTGCGCTCGGAGATCAAACCATGCCAAAGTATTTTAAAGGCATGGACTTTCAAGGACATGAGATCGTTTGTTTCGCTATCGTCTTCTTGAAAGACTTGTGTGTGTTTGTATCATGTTTTTGCTATGTTTCTCCTCTGCTTTTCATTAAGTTGTGTTTTGTTAATTTGCTATCCAAATCAAAATAATAAAAAATTAATGTTGGGTAGTTTTTGTATAGGTTAAAAATTTGCAAAGATCCAAGTTTTTATATTTATAAATTATAAAAATATATATATTTTAATTCTCACCAATTATTTATATAATTTGATCCCCATCTTAATTAATTTTGTTCATGAAAATTTTTTTAATTGATATGGTTTAATGTTCATAATCTCATTAAAACTAGAGGTCCTCCTATATAGATTATGTTTGTGATAACATTACAATAAGTTTAATGAAATAATAAATTCGGTGTTGTAATTCAGATGATTTTTTTTATGTATTAATAATAAAATGTGCAATAATGTATGTAATTATAAAATAAAAAATTAATACATGTACTTTTAAATTATTTTATTACCAACATCAATTTAACTAGTTTTGTTAGTGAAGAAAACCAGTTCTTTTTAATAATATTATCTTAAATATTTTTTATTTTTATAAAAATTTGAATTTACCTGTATCAACCACCATCCAGAAAATCTGAATTATGAGTTTGATCGACTTCACCATCATGTCTTGGACAACGAGTTTTTCATGAATTTTTCACTGTACAAAACTGACTTGGAAATAGTTTGACGTGACAGGCAAGAGTTGTAAAAAATCATGCATCTTTCATTAAGTTTTTATTTGCATTAATTGATTTGTTTTTTCATTCTGCGAGGAATAGAAAAGTTCAGTGTTTGCAGTATTTTTAAAAAAATTTTGATTTTTTTTTGTTTTAAATTAATATATTTTAAATATTTTTAGATTATTTAAATGTGATGATATTAAAAATAATTTTTAAAAAATAAAAAATATATTATTTTAATATATTTTAAAATAAAAAATACTTTAAAAAATAATAATAAAGATATTCCAAGCACCGTCCATTATTGAAGGAGTCTTTTATTATGGACAGTTGAAAAGGATTGGGACTTCTCAGCTGAATTAGATGCATAAAGGAGACTTGCATCAAATTCTGGGACAAATCATTAATGTCGACGTAGATCTCATCAGCCTAGACGTACGGTGACCGTTTGGTTTTTTCAATGTTCTTTTTTTAATTTTGCTGTACTTAAAATAATCTTTTTATTTTTAATATCAATGTATTAAAATTATAAAAAAAATACTAAAAAAATCAATTTAATATTTTTTCTACCTGCCCTGGGAACGGGAAGCCATCTTCTGCGTCTCTTAAAGCACATCGCATATTAAATTATTGCGTATTATTTATGAAGTATTATTTTTAGCATAGCTTGGTAATTGTGATTATTCTTTTTCATATCTAAAATTAGAGGAGAGCTTCCATCTATAACACCCAAAAAAGAAGTCAAATATCAGTGGCGGTGCGGCTGTTTCACCCAAAGAGGTAAAAAATCCGGTTTATCTGCCAGATGCAATGCTTGAAACATGATCAAGGCTCTGCCCAGCAGTTCATGTAGTAGAGCAAAAGAAACCACTATAGCCAGATCCAAAGATGAAAATCATGTTCCTAGCGCCGCGATGGGAAGAATGGCATCTGTATAGTGAAAGAATAATTGTGACGTTAGAGACAGAGAGAGGAAATGATAATAATGGGATCATGGAAACAAAAAAGGGTGGCCGTCAATTACCATAAAAGACAAAGCATGCAGGCGCAGCAATGGCTGGAATGGTAAAGCAGCCTTTGGCTGTGAATTCGAGGTTCGATATTGAGGAATGTATACTGGTTTGATGCAAGGTAACATCTCCACCATTAATTTCAACACGAAGAATTAAAGCTGCATCTTTAGAAACCTCCCCGTGATTAGTTTAGATGCAAACAGTACTGAGTTCATCTTTAGAAACTTGGTCGCGCATATGAAATATCATCACCTGCTAGCACCTGGGCAGGCTCTCCTCCCCATTTCAAATGGAATATTTTTGCAAATGTTACTGCTGTAAGATTGAGGTTTGATATGAAGTAGGATATTTCTTGATTAGATATGATTGAATCAACCTTTAAGGAAAAGAGATGTTCTTGGTGGTGGGTATAAACTCAGTACTGTAGTCCCACCATGTCTTTTTCAGAAGAAGCAAAACCCTCCTTATTTGATGATGATGATGATCCAGCATCAAAAGAAGCCATGGAGTCATTAACTTCAACAGAACCCCTTGAAGAAACAAACAACCATGACTGGCAATCAAGAGGAAGGAGAGTGTGGGGGCTCTTTTTATAATTTAAATTAACACACTGTTAAGTGATAATAATTTGGACTTTCCAAATTCTGCCCGTAATAACACAAGATAATAGTACCATCAGCCATGCAAGCTACCGCCGTCTTTCTAATTGTGGTAAGGTGATAATTCAATATGTTTTTTATTTAAAAATATATTAAAATAAATTTTTTTATTTTTTAAAAATAATATTATAACAATTTAAAGACATAAAAAAATCATTTTAAATAAAAAAATTTAAAATTTTTTTATATCATGTTCCCAACCTCTACATGCGAATTGAACACAATTTAGTTTTGGTTCTTAGATTTCATTTTTTTTACATGAGCTGTTTGCCTTAAGGGCTGTGCTTTTTAAGCCTCTAAGGTCCATAATTTCATACCATAAATAATGTTGGTAGCGGCTCGTCGTGTTTATTTTTGTATTTCAAAAATATTTTTAAAAAAATTAATTTTTTTTTATTTTTTATTATTTTAAATTAATTTTTTTTAGTATTTTAAAATTATTTTGATGCGCTAATATTAAAAATAATTTTTAAATAATAAAAAAAATTATTTTAATACATTTCTAAATAAGAAGTAATTTAAAAAACAATCACAATCATAATTTCAAATAAGACTTCGAATCTATCGAATTCTATATGTGTATATATAATAGATACTACATATTAATTTAATAAAAATTGGTTGACTAAACTATTATGGGTCAACGTTGTTTTACTATTCTAGTTATTACTTTTCTACCATTATTCTTTATTTTTATCTTTTTTTTCTTAATTTTGAGAGTTAATTATCAATTAGTGCCTTTGATTTATTAGAAATAATTTAATAATTTTTATGATTTTGCGTTCGTTAATAAATTAGTTTTTCCTTCTTTTTTCAGTTATTGAAGTGATGGGTTGTCCGGAATTGAGTTGTTTTTCCAAAAATAATCGTTTTTTCAAGTCAAGAATTTCAATTACGAACAAGAAATACTACAAAATACATGCACTTAACTCGAGTATACTCCAAATGGAGAAAGCCACCTAAATGCTGCTGGAAATATAAGAATATAAAACCTTAAAGAGTAATATTATATACATATAGACCTCTAGATCCAGCGGACCACGTACTCCTTTAGCACCTGTACAAGTGGCAGTTCCAAAATTCAGTTTTTCCCATCTTCTAAGTTAGTAGCAAAGACGCGTGAACCGAAGAGACAGGTGGAAGGTGGGCAGGAAAAAAAAAAGAGGGTTTAATGACGCTTTAATGGTTTCAATTTTTGACAAACACTAGATGAAACTTTTATAAAAAAGACTAAAAATTAAAAATTAAAAGTACAAAGATTAAATAAAAAAATTAATGTATGATAATTTAGGATCGAAAAATAAAATTGAAAACAAACAAGACTCTTATAAAAAGGTTAGGAAAAGAAATAATCATGAAATCAAAAAAAAATTGAAGTTGAAGTATAAAAAAGAAAAACCAACCTATAAGGTTGACATTCCAGATTTTCTTGGAAAACTAGAACCCAATGCTTTTGAAGATTGGCTAACAGCTATCGAGGATTACTTCGATTGGTTTGCTGTTTCAGAGGATAGAAAGGTTCGTTATGTTCGGATGAAATTAAAAGGCCATGCACGAGCATGGTGGGGGGAGTGTAGAGGAACAATTGCGCCGAACACGTAGACCAGCAATTTCTAATTGGGAAGAGATGAAAGAGAGATCGAAAGAAAAATATCTGCCCATTGACTATGAGCAGATGATGTTCGAGGAGATGTTGCAACTCAAACAAGGTTCATTAAGTATTGATCAATTTACAGATCGCTTCCACGAGTTGACTGTGCGTAGTAGGGTTGTGGAAACTGAACAACAATCTTTAGCCCGATACCGCACTGGGGTACGCAATGACCTGCGTAAAGAGATGTGGACTGCATGATTAATCAACGTGGAAGAGGCATATCAGTTGGCACTCAAACCCAAATAATTCAAACCCACCCAATCAACACCCGAGTAACACAAACAACCCAAACTCCAGCCACCATAACCCAAACTCAAGCCATCAGAACCCAAACACCCGAGACACAGACCAACCTCAACTACAATACCAGGTTGACCAGATCGCCATAGTAATGGAACAACTTATTCATCGACTAGATCTTATGGAGGAGCGTTGTACTCGAGAAGAGCATAAACCCTTTAATCGCTTTGGACGCAGAGCAATACATAGAGAGAGGTTGGGCGACAGTGATGGAGATGTTTATGAAGAAGAAGGCAATCAGGAGTTTGAGAATCATGAACCATGAGTTCGGCGTCATAGGCGAAACATGCATAGAGGACATACAGATCATGGTACAGGTTATCAACCTCTTGATGAATTGACCAAAAGAATGAAGGTTGACGTTCCAGATTTTCTTGGAAAACTAGAACGGATGAAATTAAAAGGCCATGCACGAGCATGGTGGGGGAGTGTAGAGGAACAATTGCGCCGAACACGTAGACCAGCAATTTCTAATTGGGAAGAGATGAAAGAGAGACTGAAAGAAAAATATTTGCCCATTAACTATGAACAGATGATGTTCGAGGAGATGTTGCAACTCAGACAAGGTTCATTAAGTGTTGATCAATTTACAGATCGCTTCCACGAGTTGACTGTGCGTAGTAGGGTTGTGGAAACTGAACAACAATCTTTAGCCCGATACCGCACTGGGTTATGCAATGACCTGCGTAAAGAGATGTGGACTGCACTATTAATCAACGTGGAAGAGGCATATCAGTTGGCACTCCGTATTGAGAAACAACTAGGACCTTCTTAGGACGGGAGAGAGACAAGAAGAAGAAAAAACAAGAAAGGCCTACCGACAATAAACCATCTTATTTCCATCGACACGAGCGACACCATCAGGAAGAGTATGTGATGGTGCTTCTAAAGACACGATAGAAGGGCATTTTCTACCACCGGAAGCGCTGCTCAAAGCACGTGGGAACCTCCCACACGCCAACAACTATTTGCATTAAAAATTAATTAATCAACCTTAAAACATGATATTGCCCTCGGTGGTCATGGAATTGACAACAACAAAAAAACAGTGTGAAAAGAACAAAAGGTCCCTAGATGCTTGGTTTGATTTTTTTGATATCAAGGATAAACTTGATTTTTTTGATATCAAGAATAGACATGTCATTCAATTGTATTTTTATAAATGAAAAAAACAAAAACACCCCTCTTAGCAAGTTTTTAAAAAATTAGTCTAGGAAATAATTAGGTCATTTTACTGTATTAAAAAAATATAAAAAGATAATTATACTCTCGGTCAAATCTATAATGACTAATGAACTATGTAAAAAGATCAAATTCCTCTAACATCAAACATTTTTTTTGGAAGAGCATAATTATAATTACTTTATTGTAGTGAATAGTGAATTATTTGTGTGGACTGTGAATCACCCTTTATATATATATAAAGGCTTTAATTCTCTATTTTTTAAAACAAAAGGAGATATTTATTTAATCATGTGTTGTTCTTCCTATTTTTTTCATTTAAAATCATAAGTTGTGTTTCATTAATGCTTAGGGCAGAAATAACAAATATAAAAAAATATATATATTTAATTAAAGAAACAAAGATAAAAATATAAAATAAATTTATATACTCTTAAAATAAAAAATAAAAAAGACATATCTCTTGTATTTTTATTATTTTTATCTCATTTATCTTAAAAAAAAGTAATAACACGATACTAAATATTTTTATCCTCTTTAAAGCAAGGTTGTCAACTTTGTTCTGTTTTGTCCAGAATGGCCGAAATATTTCATACTAATTTAAAAAAAAAAACAATTTTCATCTCATTTGAAATCTTGATTCGTTCCGGATTTTTCAGATAAATTTGACTGCAATGTTTTGGTTTCATTTCACATGTTCGTTTCGGGCTTGAAAAGCCATTGAATTAAACCCAAACTTCAACTTATTTTAACCAAAACAAATTGTAAAAATACCATACAAATATTAATAACTCCATTTTCAACTACAAAACAATCTTTAATCAATCTAGAAATAAAAAAATCAAACAAAACAATAATAATAATAATAAATTTATGGATCCTAATCTATTTTTTTGGCATAGTCAAAGGGTAAATTCATCTTCATTGAACTCCCCTCTCCTAACAAACCTTCATTGACACCAATATCTATTACATTCTTTCCATTTCTTTGATTGAAAAAAACATGAGTTGCACACCTTTTTTATAAAATGTTAAGAGATCAAAAAATCATTCTCCATTAATATCACGATTATAATACAAAAAGCACTAGATTATTTTTTATTATCTTTAAGAAAAACATGACCTCCTCGTGATATTGAATGAGTAAACTGAAGGGAATTTAAAGGGGTGACAAATAAAATTATAATTTAATTAAGGGTTAAAAAATACTAATTGGATGATGTTCGTGTGTTAACCTAAATGTGATACTCAGATTCCAACTCCCTCTACATTCGTTCAAGAATTAATTGCCATAGGATTTTGATGTGAATAACTTGTGTGGCTTCCCATTATCTTTTAGAAGTGAAAAGTTCAGGTTTGATTTATATTTTTTTTTTGTTAAAATATTTTACTTCCATAATATTTTGGTATTTTATTTAAGTTGAATTATTTTAAGTTAAAGTTTTATTTAATCTTGACTATTTAAAAATATTTTCATTTTTAAAATTATATTTGGTTGATATTGTGTTTGTATTGTATAATTTATAATTAATTTAAAAATATTTTCATTTTTAAAATTATATTTAGTTGATATTGTGTTTATATTATATAATTTATAATTAATTTATTTTAAATTTAAATTATGTTTATTGAATTATCAGAAACGGCACGCTTAAAACATTTTGAAATTAAAACATTCTTTTTCAATTGAAAATATAAAACACTTCCCAAAACAGAGACAGCCTTGCTTTAAAAGTATCCTAGATTTACTCAACCTTGAACTTAAATGCAAAAACAGAGTATCAAACTGCTTCTCACACCAACCAATAGCAATAACACACATAGCATCCCACATTAAAATTCTTACCTGCCTGAAAAAACTCCGTTGTCCTCCTTCCCAATATAAAGCTGCCTAGCTAGCTGGGCCATTGCTACAAATACCATCCATCAAACAAATATATCCCATCATACTCTTCTCCCTCCGTCTGCCCTTGCTCCTCCGCCACCTCCCTCCATTGTTTTCTCCTCTTCAAACATGGTTTCTTGCAAGGAGGATCAAAATTTGGTCTATGACATTAAACTATCATCTGCTGGACCGGGTCGTATTACTGGTTCGGACGTGATTCACGAGCCCAATGGCATGGACTTGGCCATGAAGCTTCCCTATCTAAAAGGTGTCTACTTTTTTAACAGCCAAGCATGCCAAGGATTGACCATCATGCAAATTAAGGGAAGCATGTTTTACTGGCTTAACGACTACTATACAGTTTGTGGCCGCTTCGAGCGAACGGAGGCTGGACGGCCATACATGAAATGTAATGACTGTGGTGTGAGGATTGTAGAGGCTCGGTGCAGCAAGACTGTCGATGAATGGCTAGAAACAAGGGATTGCTCTCTTGACAATCTTCTTATATACCATTCACCTATCGGTCCTGAATTATTTTTCTCTCCTTCGTTTTACATGCAGGTAATTAATGTTTAATTCATTTAATTATGCTAAACATGTTTACGTCAAGAATAAATCACTTTCAAAATTAATTAAGTCATGTTCATTTTTCTCGTTATTTATTGTTTGGAATTGTGTTGCAGGTACTTTTCAGTTTTTATTTTATCTTTTAAAAAATAGTAATTAAGTGCTTTTTAATATATATATATATATATATATATATATATATATAAAGAGCAAAAGCTCTTGGATGCTG
>Ga0325402_1003389_pt1 | contig 14372 bp, 7 predicted proteins | sample PopdelMetagenome_22_FD_207212 | JGI IMG/M metagenome (GOLD analysis project Ga0325402, IMG submission 207212) | Populus deltoides microbial communities from Bellville, Georgia, United States - Xylem-PdKOR-R3 | ecosystem: Host-associated > Plants > Phyllosphere > Stem > Wood/Secondary xylem... | reverse complement strand
CCCGTGGCTACTATATTAATGTTGTGGGTCTAAATAATATGCAAGCTTGTCCGTCCTACATGGATTGTAATAATTTCTAGTAACATCATGGACTGCCCAGCTCTGGAAACTTTCGCATGGAGTGGCTTGTGCATGATTCGATCAGTTCCAAACTAAGGTGGAGAGAGGAAAAGAAACCACGGGCAAGTTCTTGCTTTTTTGGTTGACAGTCGAGGTTCCCTAGTATCAATTTTCATGGATCAAGGCTTACCTGATCGGATTCTCGATCTTGAGATGATAACATAAAACCACTTATGATCTAACCCAACACCGTACGTGAGCCCCCATTAATTAACATCCATTATATATTGTCACCAGACATGCCCCATTCAGGGAGGGTATGCCGATGTATGGAGGAAAAACTTTCTTGTACAAGAAATAAAAAAATGAAAACGAGGACCTGAAAGGAAAAGTATAACATCTACATTCAATTCAAAATAGGAAAAAGGAAAGAAGAGACACCAGCCGTAATTGACCGGATGAACATACCTCGTGAGCACGAACGCCCTGCGTCGAAGTGGCATCACATCTACATAGGCGACAGAATCAGAAAAGGTAAAAAACTTGAAAAATTAGTGGTTAAAGGAAACAATTTCCATGATAGGAAGGGAAAACAAGAATGACTGAAATTTCATCCCTTCTCCTTTCTATTATCAACAAATACAAAGAATAAAGTAGGGGTTAATGTACAAAATAATCTATTTCCAACTGGCCCACCTCTAAAACACCAAGTAAACATCATGATTTACATCTTTGTTCTAAAAAGAATCGATACCCTAAAATTATCTATCAAACCACCACCACCACCACACCTTTTAATGACCCCCTTGGCATAGTACCCTATCTAAATTTCTAGTATCATCCCTCTTAAAAACTTTTGACTCTTTGAGAGGAGGGAGGGTCTACAAAAAAAAAAAAAAAAAATCCACACAACACCTTCTCCATAGCAGACATTTGGGTTTTACAAAATATCTGCTTCACATGATTTGGGTAACAAAGTCTAAAGACTGCAGAAGAAACATGTTCCCTTGTGTCAATGAGCAACAAAACCATGTGTTTGTGTACAACTGTGTATGAAGCATGCGTATGGCAATTCTTCAAATCAAAATCTTCTGCAGGTGTAATTCAGTCCCCAAAGCAAAGCAGAGCAACAAGCAAAGACATTGGAACTATTTGACACGAAATTCATGCCTGAAAACCGTCAGATTTTGAGTAAATTTATCCCTGTTCTTTGAATCCAAGCTTCGAGTAACATCTGCCATCAGTTTATCAAAACAAAGGGCAAGCCGCTGATGTTGATCCACAGGCTGCAGGATGACGCAAAGAAAGTGTCAGCAGAGGGATGGCATTTTAGAAACAGGAGGCAGCATAATAGATGATAGAAAAGCACCATTAATTTACAGTAGTTTCAACTGTTCAAGTCCAACCCCCACAACTAAATGCAGCCTCCTATTTACTCCTAATAGCTTACTCTGGGATTGCATGAATTTTGTGAAACTAAAATGCCATGCAAACCGTGCTGTTCTTTTCCAGTTACGAATATAATATGAAATGACATGACTGTCTACAATTTGACCATCAACACCTGGTGGTCACCAGAAACTATGAACAGTTATGGCTGACAGGTAATCATTGGTCAAAAAGATTTATCATAACCTCTGGACAGGAGTAATATGAGGGGGTTTACCAGCTGCTAAGCCCTATATCAAACATTAACAGAATATGCACCAAAGCAAACTACTAACTAAAGTGTCAGGCACAAATCCTCTCCATTGCCGCTACTTTTGGGGACAGTTTTCAGTATAAATTTGACCTGTCATAAATTACATTTACATGATAGCAGAGTTACTTGGAATTTAATTCCCTGTCAACTTGTTTACCTGCCCAGAATTTATTTTTGTTGTATAAGGTTATGGGGTTTCTTTATTTGTATTTGATCGGTAAGGGGGCTAGGAGACGGGCCATTGGTTATGGGTCAGGTGTTTACTTGTGTGCGAGAAGTAACTCTAGCTTCGATACATTATTTTAGTTCCACCCACATAGAGTTAACAAGCTATAATAAAACACAGTATAGCTATAACAAATACAAACTTGAACCAAAATGACTATCTATTTAAAATAGAGAAATGATATTTGACAAGAAAAAAGAAGATTCAGTTTTCAAGAAGATTGTGAGCCATTAGATGGTGATCTTAATTTGGGACCCGGTGGCGGGTCCTACTAATCTAATGACTTGTATGTGTTTTTGAAACTTATTCTCTTCAAAATAATAGTTGTATAACCAGGTAGACACTAACTACAATTTTTTAAAAATTAAGAGAAAACATCTTCATGACAATAAGTGCAGTAAATATTTCACCTGTGAAGCCAAGATTTGAGCTTTCAAATCGGAGAATATCTGCAAAGTGACAGTGCTTATCTCAGACACATATTAAAAAGAAAGGACAGTACAAACTCTGTAACTAAACAAGCAACTCAAAGGAAGATCCAAAGTCATCCAAATCAAATATATGAATCGCCACAACCATGTTAACTTCCTATTGTCAAATAATAAGCAAACATAAAATAAAAGTTGTAACTCAAAGAAACTGAGTTTAGAGAAGACAACTATCAACAACAGCATAAGGCTTTGCCATAGACTATTACCTGCTCACTAATGATAGTTAAGCTCAGCATGGGTCTGCTAAGACTCCACTGGTTGCCACAGTCCTCAAATAAAACAATCTCAAACAGAGTCTTCAGTATCTGCAAATACAAGGAAACTATTCAAGTTACCCAAGTGTACAACATGCAAAAACAACAGCATGAAAATAAAATCTAAAACTGCACAAAATTAAGCAAATAAGAAGAAAGCTCCAAAAGACAAAGCATGTTATATGAATTCTATATTTGGTGCCAGAAGACATGGTCAATAATAAAAAAAATGTGATTTGATTTCACATCAAAACATGCAAAAAGGAGCTCGCACTGAACAGCCATTGAAATATAACAGATGATTCAGCTTACAAGAGATGTCAAATATAGGATGTTTATCACTTGAATAAGCAACTGATAAGAACTCCGTTAGCAAATAATAAAAATTAATTAACTGATGCACACATCATTTGCTAAGGTCAAAACACCAACACAGTAACAACCAAGCAAGAGCAGTAAGAGATTCAACAGCCTGAGAGTCATTTAATTCTGGTGCATGAGTAACAATTACCAGGGAATTAAGTAAAAAAGCAATAGGAAAAAAAAGGAACTGTTTATTCTGTAAAAGTAATGAAGAAGAACAATCGAAAGAAAGTGGCTTTCTGAAACTTTTTTTTTTTAAACATACAATATCAAGATCTCAGAATGAGTTGTCCACTGTTAAATTAAAGAAAAAAATATTAACACAAGGTAATAATTCAGATCGGCATTTTCTCTGACTTATCCTTTATTTCCACCCTTCCTTGCTTCCAAACAAGGGTTAGTAGTTAACCATCCATCCTCTTTCTGTCCTTACACCTCGTCACAACAAACTCTCATAAAAGAAGGAAAAGAAAATTATAGCTTCTAAGGTCTTGCACGATCAACATCTAAAATATTTCTCGCTGAGAAAAGAAATACTCAAAAATCAACATACAATATAATGATCTCAGAGTGAGTTATCCCCTGTTACATTAAAGAAAAAATAGCAACACAGTAATAAGTCAGATCCACATTTTCTCTGACTTATCCTTTATTTCCACTGTTCCTTAGTTAACCATCCATCCTCTTTCTGTCATTATACCTCGTCACAGCAAACTCTCATAACAGAAGGAAAGGAAAATTATAGCTTCTAAGGTCTTGCACAATCGACATCTAAAATATTTCTTGCTGAGAAAAGAAAAACTCAAAAATCAAAATAAAAAAAATCACCATATACAGATAAGTGAAAAATCTTTGGCAGGCAGGCAGGGCACCACACCATCAAGTACACTACAGAAAAAAAAACTTATGCCAGACTTGTTTAGCCACACAAGACTTGAAAATAATGTTATGGAGGGGTACTGTAATAAAGAATAGCCTGACTAACCTCTGGAAACAAATTGGGGCAGTCTGCAATATGACGAGCAAGATTAATTGCAGTGGGTGAAGTGGGTACCTCCCCCATTGTGATGTTGTTGAAGTAATAAGCAGCCAAATTGTCGACAGCAGATGCACACTGAAAAGTTCAGTTTTTTAGCTTAAATGCAGGGAATCAGCAGAATAAATCAAATATACATGGTGTCACATTCTGATACGCCAGGAGTGTTGGCATGTCATATCGCCATGCATAAATGACAGGGTAAGCTAGTGAGAGGAGTGATGCCATCTGCAGTATTGGCATGACATACCTGTGATGAGATATTCGTATCCAGACCTTTAAGACCTGATTCCAGGGAACCAGCAATATGCATGAAGGTGTTTGTATCCAGATTCAATACGAAAACAATGTGACTGCTGAATAGAACCTCCAAGAATGCAAAGTATGCCCTTGTTAGCTGCAAGGAAATGCCAAATACATGAACTTACCATTAGAAGTGGAAAAATAGAATAGCAGGCAAAATTGACAAGAGAATCAACCAAACACCTAATGGTAAGCTAAAAATCAAGCATCAGCCAAAATAAGGATAATAAGAATAAAATTCTGATAACAAAAAATCAAATCTGAAAAATTTTTGAAAAAGAAAGAACGCAAGTGCAGACATGTGCATACAAGCACAGTAGAGCCATGCTAGCAGGTTTCTAGGAACAACACCTGTAAGAAGGAAAACCTAAGGATCAAGCAAAGGGTTCTTAGGAGTTACACACCTAAGATGGATTCCATCACAACACTAAAAGCATAATTGCTGGGAAATTCTTTCATGAACCCTTTCTAAAAACAAAGCACTAAAGGCTTCATAAACTAAATGTACTCCTCACAAAGCCATGTCATAGTTGCATACCTAATCCAACAACAATCCAAGACTCCTAAACAAAATAATGTTACCACTCCTGTTTAGAATACGAAGACCCAGAAAACAAGTTTTAGGACAGATAATAAAAAATAAAAATAACACCTTGGAATTCCAGCCAACATGGAAATTACCCTATCTTTGAAAAATTACATAAAAATACAAGAATTTTGCTTGAATTGTTGTCTGCATCAACCACGGAGGTGCTGAACAATCACCAAGTACAAAAGGTAAAATAAGGCACCCGGTTGATCCACATTGTCATCTAAATTTGCAAAATATTTTAGTGTGTGCAAGAAATGTCTGGTTCTAATCTGATCATAAAACAATGAGAATATTGAAGAAGAGTGATCTGTGATCCAATCCTAACTTTGTGCAAGAAATATTCTAATCCAATCGGATTAAAACTTAGAATACTTAAAGCCAGAAATGCGCAGATTCAACTCTACATCACAGATTCCTAATTTTGCCGCAAACACCCTGACCTCAGAAAGTCTAAAATAACCAAAATGACAACCACAGCTTCACACAACAGCTTCCACAAAAAATATATTCATGAAACAAAGCAGCAAATAAGTTCAACTGCAAATGGCATATATAAAATTGATTCACCTTTCCTATCTACCAACAGTCACAATCTTAACCAGGCAACTTCTCACTGGCCAAAAAATTGAAAGAGAATTAGTTCCATTACTGTCCAATTCTTCTTAGCGAGATTTTTCAATAGCATCTCTTTCCATCAAGAACATTTTATAAAACTCTTGGACTCCCAAACCAGCACCCATCTAAATACCTTATAAAACTCTTGGACTCCCGAACCAGCACCCATCTAAATACCCATTCCGATAAGTTTAACCCTTTCTATGAATCTCTATTGACGCATTCCAAACATATGGGACTTACCAAAATATCCCACTTAACTAGCGCCATAACTCCCCACTGGACAAAAAAAGAGAACCAGGAATTGAACATTTGGTGGTAATTTGCCACACCAAGAATTGTATCAGAAAAGAGTGAAAAAGCATTACCCACAAGAAAGCTCGCATTAAGCATAAAGTCACAATCCTTCCTAACAAATTTCCACACCCACACGTCATAAGGCTCTCTTAATTCCTATGAATTCCAAAAAATGCTCCTCCCTGTATTTGACTTGAATAACCTTTCTCCAGATATGATACCTCTCCAACATAAATCTTCAGATCTGTTTTCATAATTGACTCATCAAAGGCATGAGAATTTGATTCCCAGCCCTCCTGTACTAACAGAAAAACTAACAGGTCCATTTTGCCAAATGACCTTTTAATCGTTATACTACATTTATTCAAAGTAACCTACCTTAGGTCCTTTCCTACCTTCTTTGCTAGAATAATGAACAGTGGATGGCAGATGTAAATACACAAAACTAGAAAGCATGCTCTTGATAGGTATCAGCCTCGCTTCCCTTAAAAAAGATAATCCCTCCACCAACCTGCTAACTTCTCAAACCTCTAAATAATGAGATCCCAGGTAGTTTAAAAACCTTCGAAGTTTGGATATTCATCCCATGGGGAAGAACAAGATAATCCCTCCATGGATAGCAACAGCCACTAACCTTGCATCAATATGTTAGCCAATATGTTCCAGGGAGCCCCACCAACTAAGAGAATCATCTCAATCTTAACTAAATTAACCACCTCTACAACCAGATAAATATGCCAAAACAAGGCGTGCTTAAAATGTAGTGTAATAGAACCCCCAAGTCCTTAACAGAAAAGGACATGCAAACACACAAGCACGTGTACATACAAAACTAAACCTTGCAGGGTAACAAAAACAAGCAAACACAAATCAATAAACTAATAGGGAATGTGGAGGAATACATGATGCAGGAAAACATCAATGGAGTGTGACTAGCAGCCAAGAAGTCCTACATACCTTTCGAAATGCCAATATATCAGCAAGAGGAATTGAGAGTGTCATCTTTAGAGCAATATCAAGTGCATCAGAGAGTGCTCTATCACCATACAGTTCAAAGACACCAAAGTTGACATAGTTTCCAGCGAGAGCTGCCAATAAGTGGCAAACACAAGAACATCAACACATTATATATATATATATATATATTTGGAAGGTTGCGGTTCAGTGAATATTCAGCCAGTAAGGAAACAAATGAACAGCAAAAAGTCATCAATTAACTCAACTTACTGCCATCCCTACCATTCAAATATAAGAAATACACATTTGCAACAAAGAATATAAATTACAAATGCCACAAAACAACATAAAAATGAATCAAACTTAATAAAAATTACTGTCTCATTAGACATCTAGGGAAAACAGATGGGTAGCAGTTTGATAATAAGAGAAGTTCTTTTCAAGCAAATAAATAAAGTGCTAGACAGTAGACATTTGTATTTTTTCTAAGTAAACGTCTTCAGGCGTGAGCATGCACAATTCTTCAGCCCAATGTACCTTGACAACTTCTCTAAGAATAGTTTGTATATAAAAATTCATCACGTAAATATAAAATACCAGCAACAAACTCAATGCAAAAGGTAAGTAAACAAAATTCAAGCAACCTTCATCAATCACAGCATACAAATCCACCAATTAACAATAATAAGAGGGTCATATGTTAACCTCTTGAGAGAATGGTTAGGCAAATCCATATCCCCTTGTATTTGTAGCCATATATGTCAGCAACATTTGGAAGAGATAAAATCCTCGTTCCATAGGCTACAATTAATTTGCTGACTTCCCGGAAAAGAAGAATGCCATTAGGAGATGATGAATCAAAAGTTAAACGTTGGGCCTTGTTCAACACAAATTCAGCCATGAATTTTAATAAAGGGGTTGTCACCTGCAGCACCAAATCAAATAATGACATTTCTATATAGGAAACAATGAAATCAGACTAACAATCTATAATATGTGGATAAGATAGGCAAAGTCACATTTCATTTGCTCTCTTCCTGCACCTTATTGCAAGAGATAAAGTAGTCAGTGGTTCCAGAACATATTACAAATTTGACTAAAAAATTGCATGGAAGATGCCACAAACGGTTTCATTAGAAGATTCTAAACAAGGTTCTTTAAGTTGAGAATTAGATAAATCATGATAAAAAAAATGTCACCTAAGATGTCGAATCTCTCTCATATTCCATACCTCTGGTGTGTCTGTCCAATGTGAGATGCCTTTCAAGAGAAGCGGCATGTGAGCAGGATACAGCCAATCAAATAAAAGCCCATATGTTCTTCGACTGAGATAGCAGAAGAAAGGACATGAAACCTAACTGTTCATCAATCATAGACATCATACCTAAAATATATACCAACCTATTTGTGGCCATAGCAATTCCTCTAAGATCCCTCATTAACCCAATTAGTGCATACTTCACCGCATCAGTCCGAAACATCGAATCAGGAGTTGTTTCCAACCTTAAAAAAACCTAAAACACAATAAACATTATTTAGGTAATTAATGAAATTCTAGGAAAAAAGCTTTTTCATTCCGAGGAATTGACAAGATTCTAGAAACATTTTTTTACAAGGGGGTCAGGAGAGTACTTGCAAAAGTGGTTCCATCGAAGACTTGAATTTCACTGGGCTATCCTCCATAAATATTAACCAGCCAATAGTATAATAGAAGGTTGTTCTGCTACGAGAGCTTCTATATTCTTCTAAGAAGGGAAAATGTTCCCTCTAAAAATTCAAAAGAATATTTAATATTAATAACAAATTAAAAGAAGAATGATTAAGCGAACAATCTGTGTCAGATCTGGAATTACAGTATGGTTGGCAACTATAAATTTGATAGCATCCAGTTTCAGAAGCAGCTTTCCAGTCATATACCTAAACAAAAAGGGTAATAAAAATAAATAAGTGAAGAATGCTCGGTCAGACAACCAATCACTGTTGATGAAAATAAACTAACTTTGTCAAAACATAACAACTAACACTACTACTTTCAGCCAAACAAGGAAGCAGTATACTAACCCGGATGCCAGCTCCAAGAATAAGCTTAATGTATGATTAATGACCTCCTCACTCTAAATCAAGCATAAACAAAGGCATGAAAAAAAAACAAAACAAAACAAAACTTTCTGAAAAACAGAATGAACACAAATCAAGGAAAAATCCAAAATGAAGCATTCACCTCTGTATAACACTTTAAATTTGTAGCTATTTTTGAAACAATCACATTCAATAGTAGTAGATGATCACTGAGTCCAAGAAGTTCAGACAAACGAGCATATAGCTGCTGCAGCACAGAGAAAAAGACTTGAGAATATTGACAAGTGCAAAGCTTGTAACAAAGACAAATAAGAACCCCATTACCTTAGATGAGTGCACAGCCTGATCGCCAACATAAGACTTACGGAAATGCTGAAAGAAGGTAAGAATCGCTCGATCAAGTCTTTGCTTGCTTAATTCACCATATCTCTGTTAAATACAAGGGTAATGAGCAAACCAACAAAACCAATGCCAAGGTTGTTATTAAGAAATCAGTGGAACTTAGTTTGAAGATAATGGAACCAAAAATGCCAAAAATGCATGACCACGGAGATGGTAAGCAAATGTTTTTTTTTAGACCAATGATTTAACAAGGTCTTTCTTCATAGCTTTTTTTTTTTTTTGGGGGGGGGGGGAATACAAAGACCATTCTTCTCTTAACAAAAAAGGAAGGAAAAGGCAAATATGCACCTATGCAAATTGTAGGTGTAACTTCATGCATATATAGTAACTGCAGTTACAAACAAAACCTTAGGCAGATCAAGTGTTAATGATAAATTGATAACCAAGAGGATAGACATGACAGCATATTAAACATCTCATGGAATCTCCCTACGTTAAACTAGAGTGAAAAAGCAAAATAAAGTATCAACTTTGAGCACAGTAATGAACAGTACAATATTGTACTAAGTTCCATAAAATAAGTGGTGAGCCATGTTATACATATTCCATGGTGACCCCAAGCCTGTCTGAGAATATTTGAAAAAGAAAGAATCCTATCTCCCAACTGGGTAAAGATGCCAAAGTGAGGAATTCTATAATGATATTACAATAACCCATCACCCCATATGCCCATACCACATGACAGCAAACAATTAACAAATTGAAATGCAAGCAACAAGTTGCCAATAATGACACATTTTAACCCTCCAATAAACTAAAGCATAAATCTGTAGCTTGAAATCTCTACAATGAAGAAACGAGAAAATTTCAGCCTCCAAAACCAACCATGGCAGGACAGTTTTGACAATGAGCAAACATAAAAGATCATTTCTGGCATGTGGAAAAGCAATTAACTTAAATACAATGAAGATGATGTAATGACCCTATTATTAGGCAAAAGGTCAAAAGTGACAGATTCAAGTCAAACCAAGAAGGGTGCCAGGCAAGGTTTAATGAACTTCAGGAAGAGACTACCAAGGGCTTGTAAGAAGAGTTGATGATTGTCGGTATATTAGTGGTTTTATTCACGTCTTGCTGGAGTTGCTTTTTGACACCAAAATATTGGTCTTTGAAATAAGTCTACTAAAATGTGCCTCAAAGCAATTGTATAGAAGCAAAATATGAGAATGGGTCAATGCATCATTCTGTTCAAATCTTATTTTTTAGCTTCTAGTGAGTAGTTCACTTTTTTTAAAACCAAAAGTGAGCTGTATCTGTTTTTTTTTTTAAAAAAAGGGTTAAAAACAAGTCAATATCAAATGATACAGTATTTTTCCAAAATCCATCCTTTCAATGTGTCGATCTGCTGGTTTGTGAGATGATATGCCCAGTACACCTATGCTGCAGAACCTAGCAATGTCAACGTCCATGAAACTACTCGGTTTTGATTCAGCAATAATTTTTAGAACCAGAAGATAAGATGTAGACCACGTTGCTTCTAACATACATGAAACTTTAAATCAACACAAATACAAATAACAATAACAAAGTGTACTCCCTTGCATCTCAGAAGCAAAGCTCCAACCAACTTGATCGATTTTTTTACATGCACAAACTATAAAAGGACTAATAAATTGAATAGTAAAAATTAGATTTGTAAATTAATAAATATACATTAGAGTGATTCAAACACGAAAATGGTGTGTGAATGCTGTGTGAATAAACCAATATTTGAATAGATAACATGATGCAACAATCATTAAAGATTGTGTATCAATGCTGTGCTAATGCATAAACAAAAGACTCTCATATGCTGTTTAAACAGAAAACGAGAAGAAAAACAATTTTACACTACATTCCATTTCATATTACAGTTCATTATTGTTGGTATACCTGGCTATGTAGCCCACTGTCAGTAACATTTATTAATTGCAAAACACGAGCTGAAAGTTCTGCATCAAGCACTTCTTGCGACTCCACGCTGCATGAGATACACAGCAAATACATTGGTAATTGCAAATACATATGTATGTTATTCCAATCACAAATTGCAAAATATATAGATATCTATATATGACAAGAAAAAAGAAAAACAGAATTACCTACAGCCAGTAGATTGTTTAATTTTAAGAATAGCAGCAATGATATGAACAATCCAAGAAAGTTTTGCCTCAATAACAGCAAGTTCATTGTTATCAGCAGTCTGTAGCCGTGCTCTTTCCTGTATAAGCCATTCAAAAATAATGTTTAAGATTATTTATCATGTTAAGTTCCAAAAATAGTCAACATTCCAAGAATATCTCATCCAATACACTTATCGTACGGTGTATGATTGCAGAATAGGCTCCATTGTGTTTATTATATAAAAACTGCTGCTTTGATACTGCAAAAATGAATGGGTAGAAATAATCATAACAAACCCCTAGCCTTGATTGGCTGATAAGATCAAGAGATTCGCACACATGCAATTCATGAAACTAAAATTAATTTTATCTGGAACTTCAAAACCAAGAAAACTCCAGGCTGGATAACTGACAGGGAGGCCATCACATATCATATATAGAAACTTCAAACCAGACCTGAAATCTGCAAAGATAAGGAAAGCAATCTAGCTGGTCTTGAAGAAGCTCAACATTGTCTAATGGATCTTCATCGTCAGTGAATCCAGCCTGCAGAAAAAAGAGCAGCAAACAGGAACTCAACATTTTATGTAGAATTTTAAGAAGAATCAGAATATCAATCCTAGAAACAAGCAGACCTGCACAGAGTTAAATCTTGATGTTATAAAGCCCTCAGTAATTTTGGGCACAAACTCATCAAGCAAACTAGGTGCCTCGCCCTTCAAGTATGGTACAGATGTCACCAATCTGGACCACAACCCTAGAAGATAATATACACTGCTGCTGGCCCACTGGTAAGACATAAACTTAATCAGCAGATAAGTTGCAAAATGTGTAGTATGGATTCTAAGCATAATGTTTCAGGCACACGAGCAAGGAATAATTATGGTTGCAAGGAACAGGCATCCCGTTGTTAAACATAGATGCAGTTATATATAATGAAGGCCAGGTATGACTAGTTTTTTAAACACTTCAGGCAATAAACACTGACCCACCTGCCAAGACTGCAAAGACTTTAAAGTGAATTCTGCCACCAACTGTATCCAATCACTGTAGCCTTCCACGTTCACAAGCTCTGACAACTGCAGTAAATTTTATGTGTTTCAAAAGGAGTCAGGTTTATGGAATGAACATAATTAAAAAGCATCATGCAAAACTATGAACATATGCCAGCAAATCCATCCCATGCACATGCACAAGTATGCAGCTATACAATATCAATTGGCAGTCTCTACAGACAAGTGAGTGTGTCCACGCGAACAAACCTATAAGTTGAAGACCAATAGCATGGGAAAATGCAGAACAAGAAAACAAAACATAGGACAAGAGACTGATTTAAAAAATGTGATAATACAATAAATTACCTGATAATTCACTCTGAAACGTCCAAGAAGACGACAATACTCATGATAATTATCATGATCAGCAAGACCTAATAACAACAATATCACGCCACAATCAGTGAAAGAGAAGCAAACTGGGGGGATGGACAACACGTGTAAAATTTGAGATAAGAAATTGGCTAGCTGATGGCTACAAAAACAGAATTAAGGTTTAGAGAAACCAGCACAACTAAATTACCACATTCGTGTACCATTTACACACCTGAATTGACATTTTGATTCCTGGGACTCAAAATCCCTTTAGAATTAAAAGTGAAAGCAGTAAAAGACAACAGAACTGTTTAACAAGTATTCACTAAGCACAATTAAAATCTAAAGACAAACAGATTGAAAACACTTAATACCAACATAGTTACAGAAATTCCTCTCAAGAAGTCCACATGCCATTTAAAGCATGCTTTAACTGGGAACTAATACAAATTCACATCATAATTCATATAGGTTTGTCTAAGTTTGCGCATGCAATGACCAAATAGTGGCTAAACCTTTAACTGATGCGATCCAAGCAACACCAAGAGATCCGTTAGAGGTTATGGTTGGTGCAGTGAAAAGACTTAGGGCTAAGAGGTTCAAAGAAACTTTCAATAGACTTCTTCAATGGGGGTGAACTTCAAGAAAATATTAAATAATAAAAAACAAGCCTTGATTAATTTAATTCATGTTCAAGAAGGATTTGCAGGTGGGCATGCCGACATTACAAAAAGATTGGAATAAGAAGATTCAAATTTGTCAGTTTTAACCTTTCGCTATTGTTTTGGTCATAATTAGAGCTACAAAAGGAATTTTAATGTGATTCTAGATGCATTGGAAAATAGACATCCATATCTTTCTAGTGATATATGGCACGCTTTCTAATTCATTATGACGGGAGAAACATGCATTTTAAGTTGAGCTTCGATTCTGCCAGCAAATTATGAAAACAACTTTAGACTTGTTTAAATTAGTTGGGCTATAACTTTAGTTCTCTAAGACAGGTTCTTGTTGAATCAAGTTGCAAACCATTCAAATTTGATTTTAGCGTATCTTGGAAGGTGTCCGCATCATTACCAATGGCCAATTTTCCACACTAAAACTTATTCTCAACAATGACGAGAGGGAAAAAAAAAATAGAAACCCACACAGAAATGCATGGATTTATATTTGAATTTTTTAAAGATAAAACAAAATTATATTGCAATATCCTCCAAATAAATACAAAATCTTAGTGGAGAATAAGAAACACTCCAAAGAGAAGACACCACAAAAAAAGAGGAGGTAACAGCAAAGAAACCAAAACCAACAAAATAATAAGAAATCCTCCAAAGAGAAGACACCAAAAAAAAAAAAAAAAAAAAAGGAGGTAACAGCAAAGAAACCAAAACCAACGAAATGAATGTGCATTATATTTGAATAACCATTTGGTAAAATTAAATGATTATACTAAAAGGAAAAGGAAGAAGGTAACATCACCTCGTCCTGTTTGTAGAATTTCCTTGGTTCCTGTCATCAAATGG
>Ga0325402_1003386_pt1 | contig 14377 bp, 7 predicted proteins | sample PopdelMetagenome_22_FD_207212 | JGI IMG/M metagenome (GOLD analysis project Ga0325402, IMG submission 207212) | Populus deltoides microbial communities from Bellville, Georgia, United States - Xylem-PdKOR-R3 | ecosystem: Host-associated > Plants > Phyllosphere > Stem > Wood/Secondary xylem... | reverse complement strand
TTTACATCCATTTATCATAGGCAAGTACCACAATATTGTTATCCAGTCCAGGTATGTCAGTGTATGTCAAAACAAACACATAAGGAAACTCTTTCATCAAAGCTATTAAACCATCCCTCTCTTGGCAACATTCTATATTCCAATCTTTAATTCTTTTTTCTTATGCTTAGTGTTTACATCCATCGTTTCTAATTTTTTTTCAACTGGTTTTAAGGCCTTCTCAAACTGCTCAATCATCTTATTAAATTTCGTTATGTCTTCTTCTTCAAACTCTTTCTTATTTATACCAATTGCGTTTTTATTAAGATTCTACCAATTATTGTTAATGCAATAGGTTTGCATGTTTATCAAGGCTTCGTTTTCAGATTACCTGAAAGTGAAAAGTGTTTTTATATAAGCAACTAAAATTAAGTAAGCAAAAGGCAAGAGATGGAAGAAAATGTAAAATCTCATTAAAATTAAAAGGGTAGCTCAAACACATAAATTCCCCAAACTGATATCTTGAATGTTAATTATCAGTTAGGTGAACATATAAAAAAACAACAACAAAGAAGTAAAAACTCATAAAAATCATATATGAACTAAGCACATCAAACACAAACACTCTTGGATGAAATTACTTTTTAGAACAATTAGGATATCTTAAGTCTCCCAATTATTTAGTTCTTTTATTTCAACAAGCTTTCTTATAAAACCTTTTGTAGAAGCGTCTTTAAGTGTGTTGATCATTAACTGAGGTAAGAATAGCTCTAAAGGGATTTCTTCAACTTTCTCAGCTTTTTTCAGACAAATAATTATAGCATTAATAAAACTTTCCTCCAAATCTTTCAACTCTTATCCTAACCTTATCACGTACACTAGTCATGGGGAAGTTTCCTGGATATGTGGTATCTTCATTATTAAATCATTAGGCTTCCTTTCCTCAATCCAAACAATTCTTCTTTCTCTTTTAATTTCAGTCGCCTTTGTATAGTTCTTCTTTGTGGGCTTGAATCCTAACCCTAATCTTTTATCAATTGCTCTCAACTACCTTATGTTTATCTTCTTAGGCATACTAGTGATTGGATTATACTAAAAAGGCAACTTATGTTTCACAACACATTTTACATTCATGACTGCAGCTTCTGAAAATTTTAGTGTGTTTTGTATGGTGTTTTTAGGCACCCACTCAACATTTACAACTTCAAATGCATGTAGGTTACCATTTGTATTATTTTCAGCTTTAATATACGGAACTGCCATATTTTTCATAATTGTTATAGCCTTTTCAGACATTACGATCACTAATTTTCCATTGATGATAAACTTAATCCTTTGGATGTGGGGAGAAAGCTACTACATCAACTGCATGTATCCACGATCTTCCTAATAACATGCTACAAGAAGGGTTGATGTCCATGACTTGTAAGGTTACTTAAAATGGTTGTGGGCCAATAACCAATTCAACATCAATGCTCCTAATGATAGGCCTTGGTGTTCCATCATAGGCTCTTGCAGTCATGGTGTTGGGCTTTATATGAGAAGCATTGATCAACATTTGGTCCAACATATGTTTTGGTAAAACATTTAGAATGGATCCATTATCTATAAGCACCTTGGCAACCATACAATTTTTACATTTCATTGTGATATATAGCGGCTTAATATGCATAGTCCTCTTAGGATCAAATTCATCTTCAGTGAAATAAAAGTAGTTAAGAGACTTGATTCTTTCTATTAAATGCTCTATAAAATCCTGTGCCATGTCTTAATGGATATAAGCTTTATTGAGGACTTTTTAGAGTGTGTTTCGGTGTAATTCTAATCTTAAAATTAAAGATAGCCGAAAAATATTGGTTGGTGTCTTCTTTAGCTGATCAACTACGCTATACTCACTATACTTCATTAGTTTTAAAAAATCAATGGCTTTTTCCTCACTCAATGGTTTAGTAACCTCATAAGTCTTAAGTAAATCCATCATGTCCTTTCCTTTTATTTTCCACTGGTTTACCAATTCTTCAGGGGCGAGACACCTCTTATTTTTGGATAATCTTCCAATTTTAGCATGGAAAACCAGTGCAAGACTTATGGTGGGACAAAAATGGTGGTAATTATAAGGAAAAACATTATAATTTTCTCATTTATTTACTGTAGGCTTGGTCAAAACCAATTTTGTTGGCCCGTTGTCCATGGGCTGATACTTATTTACTTGCCCATCCATCATTCCTACTTTTGTTTTCTCTTTGAGAGTGTCAATTCTTAGCAATCCTCGTGCCATCATACTTTTCACCTTACTATAAAATTCTTTGCAATAATCAATGTCCTGCTTATAGTGCTAGTGATATAGGCAAAATTCATTATTATGTTTTAAGCTTGTTTTTGTGATTGTGTTTTGAGAGCTAGTTTTGGTATCCTGTATAACTCACTTATGGCTATCTTTATGGACTTTGCTTCATTCCTTCTTATCTCTATAAGATTGACAATTTCACTTTCTAAAATATGGTTAGGAAGAGGATTTAAATTTACATTCGGTGTCTTGTTAAATGTGATCCATCCAGCTTTGATGAGCTGAAGGACTTTCCTTTTGAAAGTGAATCTTGTCTTAATGTTATGCCATGAGCATTGACACGATATTCACATTTAAGGTTAAGTTAGTACTATTGAGGGAATGATGGTTGCATGGTTAAGGCAGGGATGAGGGATACTTGGCCGATGGTGATGATATGCTGATACATTTCTCCTGATGATATAGAAAGTGGGGGAAGTTGGTTATTGTTTCTTTGAAAGTCATTTTGAGGGCAAAAGGTTCTTTTATTCAGAATATTTTGCTAGTTAGTTGGAGGTGTTGGTTTGATTTTTAGGGAAAGGGGTAGAAAAGCTTACATTGGATATAGAAAAAGGTTTTTGGTAGGAATTTTAACAGCTCCCTTTATCAAGGCTGTTTACATCTACATCATTTTTCTTTATAGTAAATCCTTTCTTTCCAACTGGATTTGCTATTTTCCCAACTTTGATGGCTTGCTCAATCTGTTCCACCATTATCATAATATATGTGAAATGTTGAGTAAGAGCATTTGCTAGATGGTTAAAGAAAAGTGTTTTGAATGTATTGAAAAAATTGGTTTCCTCTTTTTCCAATAATAGAGGCTCAACCAAAGCAATCTTCTTTAGCCACCTCTGGGTATACTCTCAAATTGTTTCTTTATTTCCTGTCTCCATCATTAAAAGGTTAGATATGTCTGGAGTTATGTCCATGTTGAATTTATATTGTTTAACAAATGCTCCTACCAAGTTTTTCCACCCTTAAATCTCAGTGTTATTAAGCCTCATGTACCATGTCAATGTAGCATCATTGAGGCTATATTGGAAGAAGTGGATAAGTAGTTTCTCATCATGGACTACTTGAGCCATTTTATTACAGTAAACCTCTAGGTGAGTCAACAGGCATTGCGTTCCCGTGTATTTGAAAAATCCAAGCTCTCAAAAGTCTTTTGGAACAATGACATTTGATATTAAACATATTTTAGCTGCTTTCACTGGGTTATATAGATTAGACCCTTTAATTGCCTTTATTATTTCTTCCAATTTTGCATACTTGTCATAAACCTCGTTAGTAGGATTCTCTTTTGAAGCTTCTTCTCCAATTAAATCTACCACATAAGGTAGCCTTATAAGGAAAACAAGTAGGATGTATGGGAAACCTATGAACTGGTTTTTTGGAGATGTTCCACTAGGTCTTGGATTTTACAATTGAAAGGGAGCCTTAGTTGTTGGATAAGGGGTTACCGTTGTTTGAGTAACCACAGCTTCCACATACCTTGTCCTAAACGCTTGCTCAAGTAGGTTGGTTAACCTTGCCACTTCTCCTTTAAAGATCTTTATTTTTTTCTAATGTTCAGCTTCAAAATATGCATGCTCTTCATTCTCCATTAGCTTTTTTTTGGGTCTTATGTAATGAATTCACTTATAAAAGGGACTTATATTTCAACTCTTACATATGCATAAATTTCATGTAAAAATCCAATTTTTTTTTTTTTTGCATATTGATGTTTATGTATGCTTAAATTGGATATGGATTAGCTTATTTGAACTTGATTCATGACTTTAGTTTCTTGATTTTGGGCAAGATTTTTTATTCTTGTTGATTGTTGTAAAGGAGTATTTCTCCAAGTTCTTATCATGATTGGGTTCCAAACACATTAGATGAGAAAGAAACTGAGTCATGGCCTTTTCATTAAATAAAAATACTTTATACATTTTTTTTATAAATTAAACTTAGAAAAGCCAGAAAAACCTATACATCATTACTCATATAAAGCTTTGCCTCTATTAACTATATTTCTAATAAAATGGTAGTTGCTTCCAAGTTCTCTTGGTAGTTTATAGCATCATTTCCAACCTAAGTACCTTGTTGTTATAATATCTCGACCTAGCGTGCTATTTTCTCAACCTGTGTTGTCATTTTTCTTATCTTGTAATAAAGTGTTCCCAGTTATTAGGACGCCATTACCGAAAGCTAAGGCCTTATTTTTTCTTTTAAGCATTCGTATTGTGTTTCCTAGATAAGTTACTTTAGTCATTGCTCATCATAGTTCTTCCCTTTTAATGTTAAGCTCAGCTATTTTGGAGTTAATTTTAACCTCAAAATTATTGATGTAATCTTTACATTCATGATGCTTTTACTTGGACCTATTCTGTTCCTTTTCTATTTAAAAGTATTGGCCTTATAGCTCCCTTAACTCTTCCTCTTAAATTTCTAGCTTGGATTGTAACACTTTGAGTTGTTCTTTTGAATACTCAATCCATTTCTTGTAGTCACTTATGTTAGAATTAACAGCTTTCCTATCACTTCTTTCTTCCTCTAACTATGTTATATATTGGGCTCACATCCTTCTTTCTTCTATATCGAATTCAGCTAACCAGTTTTTTTTCACCATCTAATTTCTTTTTAAGGTTATCATTTTCCTTTTTTAAGAAATCTATTATTTTCTTATCAACACACATCTTGCTTTTAGCTAACTTCTTGATCTTGACCTCTACTCACATTTATTGACTAGTTCATCATGGTTAATTTTTTGAGTTCCCAACTTATTTTAGATCCCTTTGGCTACTTCTTAGGCTACCTCAACCTTTTTATATCATTCTTGTGTCGTCTCAAGATCTTTTTTTAGGATTATTAATTGTTCATCTTTTCCTTTAAGTTGTTGGTTCAAAAAGTTTCTCATCTTATCTTCTTCTTCTAGTTGTTTTTCTAGGAGTTGTTGATGTCTTTTGTTGTTTTAGAGGTCAACTTTACACTTTTCTAACTATTTTCTCAGCTCTTCCTTGTTGTTAATCCTTTTTCTTTTTTTATCCTTCTTTAGTTGCTTGGGGGAACTCTATTTTTAGGTTTCTAGGAGTCACAAATTCAGTCATTCCAGAAAATCTATTATTTCTCCAGATGACAAAAGTTTTAGTTAAATTATGATTCACAATCACTTCCTTCATCCTTCATTATCATAAGTCATCCCCAATCTTGTATAATAACTTTAAGCTCTTCCAATGACGACTGACACTTGAATGATCTAATTAAATCAGCTAAACCCAAGGTTTTTGGCACATACTGCATTCTGCAAAGCTGTCTCATCACCAATGCAGGAGCATAACCAATGTAACTGATTTTGATCAAAGAGACTTATATTTTACCATCACAACTCATGATACAAGATTTATTGTTCATCTAATGTGTTTTCCACTTGAAGTTGCTTTACGGTAATACTGCATATTTCTTCATCCATGCTTTCTCATATATATTATTCCACGTTTCATCCAGAATGATCTTCAATGGTTAAAGATTAAACCACCAGAAGTTGTTGAAAATATATCTCGATGTTTCGATGTGATTGATACTCCAGAGATACAATAGTGGAACACAACATCTCATGACCCCTCGTCTATGTATGCTACAATGATTAAGTGATAACATGGTTTCAGCTGAAATTGTAGTGGAAAGATTAATTTTTAGGTGCTCATGCTCGACAAGTGCATTCACGGCTTCCAAACTGATGACTCCAGCTTTAGATGGGAACAAGCTAACCCAAATATAGCAAATGCCACTATCTTGTATTGTTCATTTCCTAATGTTTTCAACATGGGTGTCATATCGATGTTTTCAAAGGTAAAACACTAATAATTCGGATCCAAAAAATTCAGTAATGCTTTTATGGTTGATGTTTGTATTGGGAGCCTCATCAACTGTGCAATCCTTCTATATTCTCTTTCAAAAAAAACATCTCATCCACGTATCCCATGATGGGTAGCAGTTTATCCATGTCATTCATTGTATGATTTATCTTTGTAATGTGTGCAATCTATTAGCGTCGATTCTTAGACAGTTTCCCTTAATTAATTATGCCAATTTATATTCTTGCCTAAATTCTTGAAAAGATTTAATGGAAGTTATGATTTTTAGTTCAAAGCCATGCAGTACAGTGAACATATAGTCATACTTCATGCAAAATTATAGATGACATATACAACCTAAGGATATGTTTTTATTTGTTAAATGAACATGGGTAGGTTTTCTACCTAGTCTTAAAGGGTTTCGGATTTGCCTAGTGATGGCCCTCTTAAGGACAGTAAGATGATGTTGTAAGGAATGGTTAAGACATGTATGCCCACCATTGTCAAGCAAGCACTTAGATCTGAGTTGGTTGTTTCATGAGTCTTGAACCCCAACTGATAATTATAGGGCAGACCGCTAATTCCCCATTAATCTTAAAAGTTTGTATGTGATCTTGAAAAATAAAGCATGTGATGCATGCAAACATCAATCCATATCTAAAGTAAAAAAAGCATGAGCAAATAGTAAAAAAAAAATAAAGTATACAAGAAACAATTAAAGAAAAAACATGTTAAAAATAAAAAACACGGATAAAATAATAATTAAAACACAACAATTAGACAAAAAACGAAGTTTAGTCCATGAGTGTCCCCAATGGAGTTGTCATTTTTTTTCCCATATACGGTGTCATGATGATCGTTTTCTAGAACTAGGATCCTCAGGAGTAATGGGTGGAAAGAACAAGGAACTCCTGTTTCTTATGAAAGGAAAAAAAAAGGATTGGAGTTGCCACCTAACATTTTGGTCACTAGAAACCCTAACTAATCTCAAAATTTAGATAAAAATGCTCGTTATGTATAGGGAATACATATCACCCTTAATACATTTTACCTGAGGTAAGTTGCATTTCTTATTTGTCTAAAATAAATTAAGGTATTATTGTGTTTTTTAGTCGTTGGTCTATCTATTGGTTAAAATTGATCCACCTCATTAGAGTGGACCATGGATTATTGGTTAAACCTAATCATTCTAAAGTTCAAAACATATAAATAATAGTAATAAAAAAGGACTGCATTTTTATTTAATATTGAAAATACATCTTACATATAAGTTCATAATCTCATATATTAAAAGGAACATAATATATTTTTAATATTTTTAAAATGTAGGCCAAGTTCTTATGGCTTTAATAAATTGGTTAATATACCCAATATGTATGAAAAAAAAACCATTTTTTTGTAATATGTTTTTTTTACTATGCTAAATCATACAAATATGATTTATTTTTGAGAAATTTGGCCATATGAAATTTAAAATAAAGATGTATTTTTTTAAAGAAAGATTTTTGCCTTTTGTTTTATAAAAAAAAGTTGGTTTATTTAATACCAGAAAGACATCTCGTATTCAGGTCATAATTCCAAATATTTTTAAAAAATATAGAGTGACTAAAAAATAATTACAAATAGTCCCTTGAAACATCTAAAATTAAATTGAAAAAAATAAGGTTGTGTTTGGCAAGCCACAAAAAATCAGAAAAATAAGGTTATTATAAACTACCAAACATGCCTTGAGGACTAAAAGATTTTTTTTTTCTTTTGTAAAATTTTTCACACTCAAACACTGCCTTGGGCCTGGAATGGGCTCAGTCTAACCACATGGGATAGGCTTCCTAGCCTAAAGCCCAGATTCAAAAACAAGACCTGAATCAAAAAACAAAAAAAATGAAGATTGAATAAAGTTTTTTACTTGAACTTGATGAAGAACATGAAGAACACAATGATGAAACCAGAAACTAAAGTGCAATCACATACCAGATTACATTAAACAAAAGACATAGAAAGGTGTAACATCAAAAACTAAGTCATAATCATGAATCAAACATATATGAATTTGAGCTTCGATTGAAACTTGCAAGAGAAGCTAAAACATCATATCATGAGGAAACACAAATATCAGCTGAAGAACATTAAAAACAAACCTAAAAAACCTAAAAACCAAGAAAATCAACCTATGCCTCGCAACTATAGCTTTAACATGCTCACCATAACTTGTTTGAATCATCCAAAACAACGAGAAATAAACAATCAGTAGCAAAACAACAAGAAAAAAAAAAACAATTGTCTACAAAAAGCTAAAAATACATTTTTCTATGTACAAACATTGTTCTATTTATTAAATATCTCATTCCTAACCATAACCATTATGCTTATAGCTCAAAATAGTCTAAGAACAACGAAAAAAATCAACAACATCATCTTCCAATATATTCTACCACAAACATATTAATGATTAACTTAACATTAAAATATGCTAAAATACATTTCAAACTAACATTTATCACTTCATTAACAACTCTAACGAATCAAACTAGGCATCAAACAAAACTTGAACATACATACTAAATCATGGCATAACTAAACTTATTAAAAACAAGCATGTATTGCATATTCAACTAAGAAAAAAAATTCACAATGGATGAATAATAAACATTCAAACATGAATTTAAAGGAAAAAAAAAGTTGTGTTCATTAAGCTACAACCCCATCAAAGTTAAGGATATACCTTTTAAAAGCAATATTGATTCCTTCTTTGAGATATTTTCTTCTTTCCCTTCGATTTCTAGCTTCTTTTTAACCTGAGATTGATTTAGATTCTCTTCCTTCCTTTTTAACAAACAATCTTTATAACTTTTTATTTAATCGATTCTAGGGTATTCCTTTTGATTTATTTATGTTTCCTCTATTTTCTCTCTGTAATTCCTTCTTAAAAATCCCCCACATCTCTGCTCAAAGAGCATCAACTTTTTTATAAGCAAACCAAAATTAGAAGTTACAAAACCATGGTGGTTTAGTAACAAGATTGGTGGTTTATGGAAGATTCTTACTCAATATCTCCTCTAACCTCCCTAAAATGTGCATTCTGGCTTATTTTATCTTTTTATGAGCTTAAATGTATCAATAGAAGGCAAACATGAAATTTAAAAATCATGGTTGTTTTCTTTTTCTTTTTCAATCATGGTTAATTAGGAGGGCTACTTTAGTGAGATTATCATGACAAATATGATATAAAAATGTCATAGGTAGACCTGAATCATGTAAAGGGGAAACACATATGCCATTAAGAACAAATCTCATCTGATTTGGAGGTCTAGAACTTCATATTCAATAATTGTAAGATTGGTCCCTAATTAGCATGCATTTATCAACGTAGGGGAGGTTGATTGGGGACAAGATGTTGCTCACATCATTAAAGCAAATATGATGTAAATGTTTGATGAAAGTAACTAATCCTTGTACAAGAGATGTTTCTTAATCGAGTGGTGGTAGTTAGAGCCCTTGAGGTGGTCAGAGATGCCATATTTGTTCGCCTGAAACTAGCATCTCGACCAATCTTCATCTGTTGTAGAAAATGGTAAACAGAAACCAGATGATGTGTCATTCGTTCTCTTTATTAAAATAAAATGACATGTCGCCTATTGCAAACCTTAAATTTAGAGTTTTTAATTGGGAATTTAATAAACTTTAATTTGGTCCCTATTATTTTAATTTTAGCACATGCTCCCTCAATTGACCCTGAAACTTCTTAATTTTTGCAATTGCACCCTTGAAAACCTTGATTTAAATCCTTTAATTTAAGCGTCTTTTGCACTTTGGTCCTTGATTTATGGATTTATGCAATTTGACCTTTACCAAACATCAAACTTTCAATTTTTTCCAAATTAACCCCTGAGTTTGATTAATTGTAGTCCCCTAACTTACACGCCTTTTGCATTTTGATTATTGGTTTAAAATTATTCAATTTGACCATCAACCGGACTTCAATCTTTATTTCTTTCAATTGAACCCCTGATTGAGGGTCAAATTGAAGAATTTTCCCAAATTGTGTCCTTAAACTTTCATTAAACCAATTTGACCTTCAAAAACTCAATTGTGTCCTTAATCTTTTAATTTTCTCAAATTGGTCTGAATTAGGCCTTCAAACTTGATTTTTCTTCAATTGAGTCTTTAATTGAATCTATGAAACCCATTAGAAGTTTAATTAAGTCCTTAAACTTAATTAATTCTTCTAATTTTAACCCAATTAACTTTCAAACTTAATTTTTCATTAATTAAGTCCTTAAATAAATTAATTAAACTTGTTACAAGTATCATTGAGGGAATGATGGTTGCATGGTTAAGGCAGGGATGAGGGATACTTGGCCGATGGTAATGAGATGCTGATACATTTCGCCTAATGATATGGGAAGTGGGGGAACTTGTTTGTTGTTTCTTTGTAAGTCATTTTGAGGGCAAAATGTTCTTTATTAAGAGTATTTTGCTAGTTATTTAAGGGTGTTGGTTTGATTTTTAGGGAAAGGGGTAGAAAAGCTTACATTGGATACAGAGAAAGGTTTTTGGTAGGAATTTTGGAAGCTCCCTCTTTCAAGGTTGTTTACATCTGCATCCTTTTTCTTCCTAGTAAATCATTTCTTTCCTGCTGGATCTGCTATTTTCCCAACTTTGATGGCCTGCTCAATCTATTCCACCATTATCACAATATATGTGAAATGTTGGGTAGGGGCACTTACTAGATGGTCAAAGAAAGGTGATTTGAATGTATTGAAAAATAAATTAGTTTCCTCTTTTTCCAATAATAGAGCCTCAACCATAGCAACCTTTTCTAGCCACCTCTGGATATACTCTCAAATTGTTTCCTTGTTGAGTTATGACATTTGGTTTTTTTTCCTATATGATTTAATCTTCATTCTTTTCATTGCTTTTTTTTAACCTTTAAATATTTTTATATTTGATTATTTTGTTATAGTTTCATCCTTCAATATTAAATTAGTTGGAATTAATCATCACGGTTAAGCCTGGGCATGAGATTTCTTGGGTTGCAAATTGAGAGATTAACCTAGGTTTAGAAGATTTGTCTGGGTTTACTTGCCTTTCTTTTTTCTTTTTGAAATCTCATGTCTTTCAATTTTATTATTTGAGTTTCATTTAATTAGGGGTTGGGCTCTATTGATTTGTTTTTATTTGCTTTCTGTTAGATTTTTTACTGATTTTTAAAATGATTTAATCATCTCACTCTTCACAATGGGTTGTGTTTTATTCAATTTACTTCGACGGGATTACTTTGGTATCACAACCAGATCACATATTTTGCATGCTAACCAGGTTGGACTCATGTCCGATTTTTTTATATCTTTTTTGGATTATATTTTTTTCTTTAATTTTATCCTTTAATTTTTTTTCATTTTACTTCTATGGGGTTATCGTATTCTCATTTAATTCTTTTCATTTCCAAATAAGATCCTTCAACATTTTATTTTTTTTATAAATTGATTTTTTATTTTAATCTCATCTTTCGACATTTGATTGATTGAGAATTGATCTTCATACTTTTTTTTTGTTTCTTTTTTATTGGGTTACCCTAATCTTATACCCATGATCATGGAGTTAGTGGTTTAACTTGGTTTGACTTAATTTATTTTTGTTGCTTTATATAAAAAAGAAAAATCAGTTTTGCATTATGTTGTATGGTAATTGAGCTTAATTATTTTATTATATTTTCTTTTAATAGGGTAGCCCTAGTGTTACATCCAAGTCTTATTTTTGACATCCTAAGTCGGATGGGCTTGGGTTGGGTTTTTCTTACCTTTTTTTGTTGTTAGTTTTTTTTTCCATTTTGTTTACCATAATTGTTTTTTTATTCATTTTATTAAATTAAATGATCATATTAAACCCAATCGAGTTAATTAGTTAAGTATCTGATTTTCTTAGAACGTTTGCATCCCCTTGAAAATTTTTTTACGTTGGAAAAAAATTAGGTTGGCTCGTGGTATAGCGCGAGCCACCTATCTAGTAAGTAAATCTAAAATTAGAAATAACATTGTTCACATCCTCACTATACATTTTCGATGTATTGTTCCCAATGCCTTTTTTTCATCCTTTTTTATTATTTAGCATTTATAGAACCAAATTGTAGGCTAATTTATTCTATTCTATTAAGGGAGGTTGTGATTGAAAGACATGGAATCAAAGTGGAAAACTTAGAGGAATTTGTTGGTTTTTTCAACCTGTAGTTGAAATGTACAACTAAGTCCTCATACGTTTTGAATTATAAATATTGTCCCTCCAATTTTCAAAATTGCCAAAAAAGAAGAAGCCAATTTCAGTCCAAACTTTATTTTTCTTATTTTTAAGTTCCTGATTTGAGAGAAGAAAGAGAGAGTCGCTAGATCTCGATGATAAAGACAGAAAAGCAGTGTTAACACCAATACCAAAAATTTTAATCCAATTTCAGTTAATTATAATTTTAATTCCAAAATTATGTTGTAGTGTGATGGGGACACATTGCAAGATGAATTTCAAAGCACTGTAAAAAAATAAGCCATAAAGCTTCAAACTCTAAGTGTTGTTACTAATTTTTGGATCTTTACAAAAAAAAAGAGAAAATAAAAAAACAAAAACATATATTCGGGAGAAAACAAAAAAATAATAGCATTGAGAAGAAGATGTTAGAGCACCCAGAAAATGATAAAAAATTGGTTGAGAAAATTAAAAAATTCAAAAATTGAAATTTGATGGTATATTTTCTTACTAATGATCATATTGACAAAGAAAATTCACTTTGAAGAAGAAAAGTCCAAAATCAGATGTTTATGAACTCGATTAAATTTTATTGAAGGTTTAATTGATTTTTATAGAGGGTTTAATTGCAAGAAAATTGATTTTTAAGTAAATTTAGGCTTTAATTGAAAGAAGTTAAAGTTTAAGGGTTAAATTATAAATTTTTAAGAGTTGATTTGGTCAAATCAAGGGCTTAATTGCATAAATATTAAATTTTGATGGCCAATTAAGAACTTTATTGAAGAAATCCGAAACCAAGAATCAAACTGGAAAAGGTGTGTAAATAAAGGAACTGAAATTGACCGAATCAGGGGCCAAATTGAAAAAATTAAAAGTTTATTGATCAATTGAGGGTCAAATTGCATAAATTCAAAACCAAGGATCAAAGGGAAAAAGACACTGAAATCTGGGGCTTGAATTGAAGTTTGTCAAGGGTAAAATTAAACAAAATTGAAAGTTTGGAACCAATCAGGGTGTAATTAGGAATAAATCACCCGTTAAAGGACTAAAATGCGATTGGCCAAAACAGCGTCGTTTTGAAGATGATTGTTCATCTTCTTCTTCAGAGAACTTGCTCAAGTGGCCTCCTTTTCCTGGATATTATATATACGAGTGATATATTTTTCAAATTATATAACCATATATTCAGGCATTTAACAAAAAAAAAAAAACATTAAGAAAAAATAGCATATTTAAAAAAAAAAATTACAAGTCTTTAACAACATAAACTTGATATATTAGATTTCACTTTTATTGGATAATTTATTTTGTCCACTAATTTTATTTTTCATCATAATAAAAAACACCATCACAAAATCAATTACAAGACAGTTCGTAGGAACAGTATGCCCAAATGTCGCCGTGCAATTGCTCTCTGGCAATATATCATTTGAGCACGTATTTTACGAGACCAGGAAAATGAACATCCATCATGTAAGCTTCCCAATGAACACCTGTGGGGTCAAAGTTGAAGGCATCTGCTTCTGAACAAGTCTCTCTTGCAGCAATCTGCAACTCTTCCGAGTTGGTGTCAATATCGAATCTGAGTAAAAAAAAGATAAATTTAATTTATTATGCGCTAATCTATGTAATATTCATTCAAACTATAAGATATATCAATGGAATTCAATGACTATATCCTTACATGCCCTTAAAGAACACATAAGGTTCATAGAGCTCAGCTAATCGCATTCCACGCTTCAAGTTTCTGTAACGAGCAGTGTACTTGTCCTTGTAGGGTTTCTGGGATAAAACAGTATTGATTGCTAGATGGAATACCTGGTAAGAGAAAAAATTACTTGTTAGTTTTGATATTAATGAGAAAACTGCCAATGTTAGAAAACAGCATTGTTAATAGATTGATTATGTCACAGCACAGCACATCCATCACTACAAAAATTAAAGGGACGAAATCATAAATTCGTAAGTCTTGAGGAAATAAATTTCTTTTGAGAGGGGACAA
>Ga0325402_1003385_pt1 | contig 14377 bp, 3 predicted proteins | sample PopdelMetagenome_22_FD_207212 | JGI IMG/M metagenome (GOLD analysis project Ga0325402, IMG submission 207212) | Populus deltoides microbial communities from Bellville, Georgia, United States - Xylem-PdKOR-R3 | ecosystem: Host-associated > Plants > Phyllosphere > Stem > Wood/Secondary xylem... | reverse complement strand
GCTTACAGGACATTATGCTTTTGAGACTTATGAAGCAACAATGTAAGATGACCTGAGATGTATAGAAATGTGTGCAATTAACTAGGAAAGAAGAGAAAACTGCCTTTTCTTTCTTTATTAAAGCTGTATATGTGCCTTTTGACTTTGTTTTCTTTGCTTCCACTCTTCCTCGTTACTTGAGTTTTTTGGGATTCTTGCATAGTAAAAGAGACTTGATAAAATAATATGATGCAAAAAAAATTAAGAAAAATAACATAATTTAAAAAATTATATACGATATTTGTGATTCATGAGGGTGTAAGTGTTATTTGCACTTTTCTAAATTGTAAAATTAATAAATATAATATTCAATAAAAGAAAAAAAAAAGGAAAGAGGGGGGAGAAAAAGAAGAAGAAGAGGAGATTTTAAAGGTTGAAACTTCAATAACATCATTATTAATATTATTAAAAAAATCTCCATAAAATAAATAATTAAAATAACTTAAAATAAATAGTCTAAAAAATTAAAAAGCTATTTGGAAACGCAGTGAAAACTACGTTCTTAAAAAATTTAATATTTTTTATTAAAAATAAATTTTTTTGTATGTTTTGAATCGTTTTCATACGCTAGTCTCAAAAATAATTTTTAAAAAATAAAAAATATTATTTTCATGTATTTTAATATAAAAAACACTTTAAAAAACAATAATAACAACACTTCCAAATAAATTTCACGTAACTCTAAATTTTATTATTTTTTTATATGTTTTTCAGTGCTATTTTATTAAGTCTCTTTTACTATGCAAGAATACCAAAAAACTCAAGTAACGAGGAAGAGTGGAAGCAAAGAAAACCAAAGTCAAAAGGCACATAAACAGCTTTAATAAAGAAAGAAAAGGCAGTTTTCTCTTCTTTCCTTGTTAATTGCACACATTTTTATACATCTCAGGTCATTTTACATTGCTTCATAAGTCTCAAAAGCATATTGTCTTGTACGCACCTCGACCGTCTCTCTTTTTTTTTTTTTTATATAAAAAAACTTAGATAACTAATTAATCATTCTTTAATTAACCATGTTATTAATATTAGAGCTTCGTATCATCTTATGGGAGTTTTAAATTGATTGTTTTATTATAAAGTCCCATGACCTTTTCTTTTAGAAAAAAATATAACTATCCTTCGACCTACACTTTGTTGAGTTTTTTATTTAACAAAAAAATAATGTTCATGTATCATACGTGTATTTTAAAAAAGAAAAAAAATTATGCTTTTAGATAATATACCTAACTAGATTAAATAAATTAGTTTTATTTTAATAGACGATAACAAAAAAAGTAACAGCAATAGATAAATCATTTTAAAAAAATGATGACAATAACTTGAAAAAAATATTTTTTTTTCAAAAGACAACAAATGATGTACTCAATTCACAACTCATTCATTAAATATAACGATGAAATGAGGTAAAAAAAAGACATAAAAAATTTGGTATTGGACAACCTGAGTTAGCATAACAAACATGTAACCTTGATAATCAGGGTCGAGCTAACCTGATATATCCCGCCAAACCGGAGGCCTAAATCATGAGATCAAAATAAACCGATAGAAAAAATAAAGAAAATTATAAAGCCTATCTTTTGAAAAAAAAATTATCAACTCATGTTAACTTTTCAAACTAATGACCTAGGTGATTAGACTCGAAACACCCTATCTGGAAAAACCATGAACCCAATTCTCAATCAATCAAATATTGAAGGATGAAATTGAAAAAAATAATTTCAATTATACAAAAAGACTCAAAACAAAAAATAGCAATTAAAAGAATGGAAAACAAAATTGAAATACAAAATAAATTTTATATTTGATTGAAGGGTGAAATTGAAAAGAAAAATCAATTTAGCTAAAGGATCCCAAAAAATAAAAAAAATAAGGATTAGAATTGACATGAAAAAATAAAAAAAATTTTGATTGAAGGGATGAAATTGAAATTGAAAATAAAAATAAATTTAACAAAAAGAAAAAAATAAAAAGAATGAGGGTCAAATTGGTAAAAATAATATACCATAAATGTGGATTGAAGAATGAAATTTAAAACAAATAAAACTTTTACAAAAGGGCCAAGAAAAAAAAAAGAAATCACAACAACAAGGATCAAATTGGGAAAAATAATACCATAAGTTTAGATTGACAGATGAAATTAAAAACCAATAAAACTTTTCTAAAAGGACAAAGGAAAAAAAATTAAAAATCAAAGAATAAGGACTGAAGTTTAAATACTAATAACAAAAAAAGTCAAATTGTACTTTTCAAGGAAGAAGAGAAAAGAAAAGAAAAAACAAATGTCTCACCGGTGACAAACCATCCCATTATCACTGATATGTGTTGTGCCAATAAGTAAAGGACGTGGCGACACTTCCAACAACACGATGTATAGGTTTCTTATCAAAAAAGTTTCTTATCCCACATTTAAAAAACACAGTTTTCTTTTTGTGAACATAGAGTTCATATACTAATGGATTGTCAATCATACAATGAAAAAATAAAACATTCTTCTATTGTTGATATAGTGAACTGTAATTGTCAATCCTACAATGAAAAAATAAAACATTCTTCTATTGTTGATATAGTGAACTGTAACATAAGTTAGTGACCAATAAGGATGGGCCGAACAAGAGGAAAACCTTCGAGGCAACACCTATACCTAATGAACCTTTTATCTTCGGTAATAATTTTTTTTCCCCTTAAACTAAAACTAAAATTTTTAAAGTCCTAAAATAATTTCCCTTGGAATTAATTCTCTAACAACTTTTTTTTTTTTTAAAATTGTTGTAACAAATATCTTTTTTAAATTGTTGAAACAACTACCTTTTTAAAAAAACTACCTATTACAAAACAACTATTTAATTCTCTTGTTTATTTTTCTTACTAGTTGTTGTAAACTATCAACCTGTAAATACACTGCACTCTTGGAAATAGACAACACCAAAACAAAAAAAAATATTTAACCTCTTAAACCTTACTGGGTTATTTGCTTTCTTTTATTCTTTTATGTGTTGTTTATGCATCCTTCTAAAGACAATGTGTATACATGCCTTGGATTTACTATTTGTTGTTTCTATTCATCATAATTTTCCAACAATGAATCTATTACCCAAATTCTCTATCATATTAATTTTTTCGCGCATGTATAATAGAGAAAATCAACATAATAATAATAAAAAAAATCATATAACAATGTTTTATGCAGATCAGTATGTTTATTTCCAAATGAGGAAGTGATTTTTTATTATAATTTTGATGGACCAATGTGTTTTTATATATATATATATATATATATATATATATATATATATATATATGTATATATATATATGTATATGTCTTTTTGCATAAAACTCGTGTTTAAGAGGACCAAAGACAGAGTGACAACCTAACATCCCTATATTTAGTTACGTGATGAGCCCAAGTACATGTGAGTCTGATGAGTTGCAACACCTAACATCTTTAGACTTGGCATCATGTTGAGCCTAAATGGATATAGATCTGACGACTTTTCTAGGACCCATATTAAGCCACAAGACTTTGCTTATTTATTCTCGTGGCCCTGAACATAAAATATAAGGTCAATGATACTCATTTCTCTGCATATCTAGGTGTACAAAGGTATTCTAAGGACCTGCCACTTATCATTCATTAATGATATTTAAGATATATTTATCCATTTTTAATGTATGCGTCAAGGATATTTTTCCTTGTTAATACTATCAGGATAAAATTACACTCTGGCCCCTTGTCTCCAAAAAAAAAAAAAAAGAAGAGAGAAGACTTATGGGCTTATCTCTCAATACACCCTATGAATCTTTCAAGCTCAAAACTCACAATCTCCATCCTCTGCCGTATAAATATTTTTAGAGTATCTCTTTAAAATATCATTGTCTTATCTCTAAAAAAGATACTTATTTAAGCATCAAATATTGCTTAAATCCATCAAAGAAGACCTTTTTCCATACACCAATTACCAATCATTTTAGATAAGAAGAATGGAACATATTGCTAGAATAAAGAGATTAACCGATTATCCAACATATGAGCCTTGCTCCTATGGTGCTTAGATTTTTTTGGACATCATCATTAAAGTTGTTTATAGAAAATTGATAAAAAAGACATTAATTGTTCTTTTAGAATTGGGTTATTAACATCCCTTATCACAATTAAAGGCAAATAATCAAGACACATCTGTTCCATCAGAGCTTCAATAAGAAATAAGAAAGGCTATGAGGTAATTTGATTGCTCTAAGTCAAAGTATGTTTTCTTCACAAATGTAATGAGATGAGAGGATTTGGGTTATGTTTTTACCAACTTCACAAATGTATTTGGAGCCTCAAGATTTTGGAAAGCTTTCAACAAGTACAAGAGGAATGTTGGTTCAAACCATAAAACACGTAAAGCATCTTTGATAACTATCTAAGAGAAAAGGAAAGGTCTCCCTCATGTCTTCTAATCAAATAAAAATCTACCATAGCCAATGAGGATAAGAATGTAAGTTTCTTATATATAGATGTATTATTTAAAATGACTTTTCATTTTCTCCAAGTGATGCTTGAAAGCCTCTCATCAACTCCCTGGTAAAGGGAATGAATCGAGAAATAACACCACAACCTTTCAAGGATGGGATTGACTTAGTCTCCTTAGTGCGATTGCATAATTTTCCTTGAAATAGATCGACACGGCCTCCTTAGTGCAATTGCACAACTCTCTTTAGATGGAATGAATCTGAAGTCTCCCTAGTGTGATAACACAATTCTTCTTGGAAGGGATGGATTTAAAACCTTCCTCCTACGACTACACAACTCTCATTGGAAATGATGGATTTGAAGCTTTCCTTATGCGATTGCACAACTCTCTTTGGAAGGGATGGGTCTGAAGCTTTGCACAACTCTTATTAGAAGGGAATGATCTAAAGCCTTCCTAGTACGAATGCAAAACTCATATCGAAAGGGATTGACATAGACTCTGTAGGGAAATATCCCTAAACTCATTAAGGATATGATTGACTTAGTCTTCCTAATACGATTCACAATTCACTTTGGCAAGAATTGACACGGTCTTCCTAGAGCAATAACCCTAAACTCACCAAGGATAAAATTGACTTAGTATCCCTAGTACGATTACACAAATTCCCACAACAGAGATTAAACTTGGTATCTCCAGTGCAATTGCATAATTCATCAAGGATGAGATTGACTTAGACTTTTTAGTGTGAGTGCACAACTCACCTTGGTAGGGATTGCAATTCTTAATCTAAAGCAACCGATCGACTGATTACTTGACAATATAAATAAAAATGTCATTTTCAAATAAAAACAGATTTTCTCAAATTATAAACCTTAACCCTTAGCTCGAGAATACTCTTAATTTTTTTTTAATCAAATTACATCAAACCAAACACTTTTTTTTTTAGATTTTTCTTGAAGATTGAAAAGTGATGGCACCAAAGAAAAGTAAAAGGAAAATCGAAGCAAGGAGCAAAAGAGCAAAAGGGCTAATAATCCAACTTCATGTAAAGGTAAAAAGGTAAAGGTGATAATATCCAATGACTCTTGAACTTTTTTGCAAATACGTCTATTGGTGTTGAAAAAAGGATTAGAAGATGATTTGCTTTTTTGTTGAAATATCTTGTAAATTAAGAATTTTTATCATTGTTTTTTTTTTTTGTTAAGAAACATGAGTATTCTAATTTTTTTTGGTATGTAGATCCAATGGATTGATTTATTTGGGCTAAGTTTTAATGAGTTTAATAAACTTGTTATTAAGTACAAATATGCATATAAAATATTTTTTTTTGTTTTTTTTTTTATGAAAATGCTAAAAAAAATATTTTTGTCAAATGCTAAAATGTAAAAAATATTTTTCGATTTTTATTTTCTTAAATAAAAAACTAAATGGCAAAAGCTTTTTTTTTTTATATAATATACAATTTTTTTTTTAAAAAAAAACCTGGGCCGTAAACAAACTAACTAGTGGACACTGTGTATATATTGACTAGCCGAAACTCATTACATTAAAATTAAAAAAAAAAAAAAATGCAAACGACACAACCAAACCTTTAGCCCCTGACCACATTATAGGTTAATAAATCTCAAGCCAAGTGATGAACTCTCCTGAACAAATGATCTTGTGTTCTCATCCATTTCTTCTCACAACATCAGCTGGACTAAAACGTTTACGAGTTCTGCAAATAAAACTTGTGTTTGCAAATATATTATCTCATGAACACAAACTTTGTAAGCCCATTGAGATAGAGGATATAATTTGAAGTTTTGAAAAACCATACGATTCATCCATTTTTTCACTTATCTGCAGATCGAATTATGCTTAATTCCACATTCCATAGTGATATGAATAATGTTATCTAAACGTGAAAAAAAGGGAATGATCACACAGATATTTAATGATGAGAACCATTCATAAGAAGGACAAACACTTGGTTTTGCAGAGCCAAAAGTTCTGGTTTATTGATGGGAAAAATGAATGCACTATAATTATGAGAACAAATTCTGTAGCTGCCTTGAAGATATCACTTCTGCCCTTTGATATACCTCAATCGTCCCCCCCATGGAAATTTGTCTGCTGCCTCACCTTTATTATTCATCAATTTTTAGGCACAAGATTAGGCCAGAAATCTTAGCTAAAACCATGGTATTTTGCTTGGATTTGGGGGAGTCATGAGTCAAAGGTTTGCAAACTGGATTTTGAACGAACATGGAAAGTTCGAGTTTATGGTTTTGAAGGGAGGCTGTCTGGGAGTGTATTTGTCATGAATTCTAGAGTGGATTCAAGGGTTTAAATTGAAATCCTTCGCACCATAATTGCAGCTGAAATGTTGGAGCGCATGTTTCTTGTGTTTTTGCGCTGTCAATAGGAGTAATTAGAATTGAAAATTAAGCTTGAAGATCGCATGAGATACAACTAGCATCACTTCTTTTACCCTGATCTTCCTATGTTTTGATTTCAAGCTCTTAAATTTTGCCATGATGTTTCCTGATTTTCATCTGTTCATAGACCAACCATGCATCAAAACAAAACTATATGAGTTGGAAATTCATGAAAGCAATAGATATTATATACTTGATTAATATTATATTCCTGATTTTTAATTATGTATACACACATACTATAGGTATCACGGAGCGGAACGCTAACTAGAACGGAATTGACATCCTTACTAGGGTGTTAGCAAGGGGATTTTGTTTTTGGCAAACATAAGCTTGTTTAGGCACTGAAAGTTTGAGTGTGGCTGGGTTTGCAGCGCTTATGATACACGCACAAGCATTAATCTGCAAAGAAAGAAGAAAATCAGGATTTTTTTAGGGGTTGTTATGCTGGCTTGTTTCTAGATTATTATGGAGTTGAGTTCTTGGGTATGATTTTAGTGAGGAGGTCGGCAAGGATTGGGTATGATTTTAGTGAGGAGGTCGGCAAGGATTTGGATTAGATGTGGCTGGAAATTTTTATTTGGTCCTGTTTTTTTTTTTTTTGCTGAAAAGTAGTTTTTTTGAAAAGTGAATTTCAAGAAAATAAATTATTTTCTGATGTTTGATAATGTAATGGAAAATAAGTTAGAAAACACTTTCTAGTGTTTGATTATGTCATGGAAAATGAGCTGAAAAATAACTTATAATGTTTTATTTTTCTCAAGTTTATTAAAATAATGAAAAATAAATCTTACAAATTAAAAAGTTAAATGAGAATGAAATTGAAAAAAATATAATTTCATAAATTATCTCTAATAAAATAAATAATAATCAAAATAATAGAGATCAAATTTAAAAAATAAAAAAATAAAAGATGAAGAAATTAAAATAATAATAATTAACATTTTATAAAGTATTTCAAATAAAATAAGTAATAATTAAAAAAATAAGGATCAAATTTGAAAGATAAAAAATTTCAATAAAAAAATAATAAGAGAAAAGCAAATAATAATTATAAAAATAAAGACCAGAGTTAATATAAAAATTAAATTTTAAAAAATAAAATTGAAAAAAAATATTCAAAACAAAATATATATAGCAATCAAAAGTTTAAGGACTAAAGTTGGTAGAATCAGCAAATAATATAACATTTCTAAATTTTTCACAACTTCTGGAAAGTGTTTTCTGTCGAAATTTTACAGGAAAATAATTTCCTGAAAATCAAGTTAAATTTTTTTTTGACTGAAAAGTATTTGCTGTTGATCAATTTTTATAATTACAAACATACATAAAAAAAATTTAAAAATAATTTTTCAAAAACTATTTTTCCAAGAAACAAATATATCCTTTGTTTTTTTTAATAGTAAACAAACCCTGATTGAGCTGCGATTTTGGTGTTTCGCTGGCTGGGATTTCTGTTAATAAAAGGGTCTGTTATGGTCAAGTTTTGGGGCTGCTGCTGGGTCTGGTTGCCATGGCTGGAGTGATTTGGAGGGTGGCTTGGGTTTGAGAGTCAATCAAGGGCTGTTACAGGTTAGTTTGTGAGGAAAGGACAGTGAAAATGAGAAGTGATGAGTTGATTGAGGGGCTGGAATGGTTTGATTTGAAATTGCAATTTTTAGTTTTGAATTGGCAGCTTATGGGCTTAACTAGGAGAGAGGTCTAATGATGAAAAGGGAAAAGTTTGGGCTGCTGTTTTGGGAGGGGTTGCTATGGCGGGAATGGAGAGGATGAAAGTAGGGACGGGGATCACAGTGTGTTTGTGGAATATGGCAGCTGAGAGAGGTTGGATGATGGGAGTTTGATTGTTAATCCATGGAGAGAGGAGAGGCTGTGGATTGCTTGCTAGGTTTGGCGGTGTGGAAATGTTGGAAAGGGAGGAGGGACTGTCACAGCTGGTTTTGGTTTGTGAGGGGTGCTGCTGGTGTCTGGTTAAAATAAGTGCAGACATTTCTCTCTCTTTTTACCCTTCTTTAGTCAAAGAGTATAGAACAAAGCAAGGTATTCAAACATCCCTTTTATTTCTCTAATTGGCTTTGATGAGCTGAGGGTGCTTTAAAATTCTTCAAGGATTTCCCTAAGAAATTTAAAATCGCAACTCATTGCACCTTCTTGCTTCCTCCTGTGAAAGCTGAATTGATCTCTTCTCCAACTCGATAGCATGTATTTGTCTAAATCAGATTCATCAAATTGTTTCAATGAAATCTACAATTGATGATACCGCTCTTCCCCAAGCATATTTCTCTCTCCCTTTAGATTAGATGAAGGGACAACAGTACCAGCAGGATGATAACTGGATTCTGCTGGTGAAAACCTAGTGCTAGATTGTCCAGGAGTAAGAGGAACTAAAGGTTTTCCAGATGAGATTATTGGAGGAGCCACAAGCATAGGTGCCAAAGCAGGAAAAGAAGAGACCGTTGACTCCTTTATCTTGGGACGCTTTGGTCGAGCAGTCTCCTCTGGATGACTAAGCTTGCCGACTTCAGCTTCAGATTTCCCACAGACATAAACAAGACAAAAATCTAGAGCACCACTGATAGAAGATTCATGGCATGGAACTGGATGGTTCATCAGGCCCTCAGATGATGGTCTCTTGGCTCCAGAAACCTTAATGCTATTCACAGTTTACCCACCATCCTCTGATAATGGAGAATTTCCAACAGATTTGGGAATTCTATTTTCTTTCTACACATCTCTTAATGATGTCTTCTTTACAACAAGAGGAAATTGCATATCGAGTGTGGACAAGTTTTTATAAGAATTGCATATCAAAACGATAAATCAACAATTTTGAACACTTCATAGCCACTGAACTTCAAGACTTAAGCGAGCCTTTGCAAGGGGATTCATGTAGGCTTGGAGATCAGATGAACTTTTTTTTGAAAGAGATCCTTGTAAGCATAAAGATCATATGGATATTCTCTTGTGGGCTAGGAGTACTATAATAGAACACGATTTGATATCTTTTTGGACAACTGAACTTATGTTAATCTTGCTTTGACTTTAGCATCATCTTTTCCAACAAATTCTTATTGAATGATTTAGCTAGCTCATTTGCAACAAAATTATACTTTGCATTTATATTTATTAACTCTTTTACTAAAAATAGAAAAAATTAATGCAAGTAAAAAACTTTGGTTCCAATTGCTTAATGTCGATTTGGTTTTTATTATTAGTAGGGTTTATCAAAAGAAATCTTTTATAAAAAATATTAATTAAAGATTTGATATAACTTGTATGTAATTTCCCCTAAATTTTAGCTATTTCATTGTCTACTTGCCTTCCTGTTAAATCTCAATTCAATTTGGATGAATCTATGTTTTAAGTATTTTCTTTAACTAGCTGAAGTAAAAATAAAATAAATAAAACATTCACAAATGATTTCCTTGATTGGACAAGTGAGCTAACTTAATCCCTGGGAGGGTTTGCCAAGAGGGGAATCCATATTTCTTTCTGGATCTAATTAGAAGGTAAATGTAATAAGAATAATAGTTTTTTCCCTTTAAAAAAAAAGAAAAAAGAGCAAAGGGAAAATGTAAAATAAATGGGGAAAAAAGATATTGTCAAGAATGGGATTCGAACCCATGCCCTTTCGGACCAGTACCTGAAACTGGCGCCTTAGACCAACTCGGCCATCTTGACATTGCTGATTTGTCTTATTATACAACATATATATCTATCTTTCTTAGCCAACATAAAGATACTAACCCAAGCCACAAACAACGAGAAATAATCCTCCATTACCGTAAATTGTAGTTGGAACTTCAAATACATTGTTTATTTTAAATAGCACTAAACTAGTTGTTTTTAAGTGGTTTTTTTTTTGAAAAATAAATTTTTAAAAAATAAATTATTTTCTGATATTTAATGGTGCCATGAAAAATAAGTTGGAAAAACTTTTTTAATATTTGGTTAAGTCATAGAAAATGAGCTGAGAAATAATTTATTAATTTTTTTATTTTTTTTTCAAGTTTACTAAGAGAATGAGAACCAAATCTGATAGATAAAAAAGTTGGAGGATGAAATTAAAAAAATATAATATCATAAATTATTTTAAATAAAATAAATAACAATTAAAATAATAAAAATCAAATATAATAGATAAAAAGGTTAAAAAATAATGAAATTAAAAATAATTATAATTTCATGAATTATTTCAAATAAAAATAAATAGAAATAAAAAAAATAAAGAACATATATGATAGATACAAATTTTCAATTAACAAAATGATAAGAAAAAAAATAATAATAGAAAAAATGAGAACCAAAGTTTATATAAAAAATAAATTAAATCAAATTCTAAGAAATAAAATTGAAAAAAAAATCAAAATAAAATATATAACAATTGAAAGATTGATGACCAAATTTAATATAATTAATAAATAAAAAGATATTTTTGAATTTTCCACAACTTCTATGAAAAACACTTTCTTGAAAATTAAGTTAAATTTTTCTTTGATTGAAAAATATTTTATATTGATCAATTTTTCTAATAATAAACAAATACAAAAAAATTTAAAAAGTGGTTTTTAGAAAATCACTTCCCATGAAACAAACGAGGTCTTAGTTATCGGCTAAGGTTTTGTAATTTTAGATGATGTTTGAGAGTATAGTAGCAGTTATTTTTTAAAGTGTTTTTTATTTGGAAATGCATTACAATTTTTTTAAAATATTTTTTTTAATATCATCACATTAAAATAATTTAAAAATATAAAAAATTAATATTAAACAAATATATATATATATATATATATATATATATATATATATTTTTTATGAAATATTGTTTGCATGTCGTTGCCAAACTTCATGACTGTGCTAGGTGGATGTACATTGTACTGCATTGGAGAGAGATGCTCGTGTATGCAATTGAGAATAATTCCAAAGTTACAATTATTGGATAAAGCAGTTACAAAATGCTGTTCTACATTGTCTTCCATGATTAGCAGAATATATCTGTAACATCAACAAGACAGCAAAGAACCGTTGCTTTGAATTTCTGAAGAGCCAATTAATTCACCTCTTCAGTGTACAAAAGCTGAAGCTACCTGCGGCCTGCCAAAGGGCGGAACGTTTTCAAGCTAAGTTTGTATTGTAGTAGGAGAAGGAAGAAATGCTGTCATCCACCACAGGCTGCACCGCATCCAGCAGCGCATCCTCCACCGTAAAGGGTCGAATCAGCTTCAGATGTTTTGTCCTTCGATACCCCTTCAGCACAAGAAAAGACTATGGCTGAAAGCAGACAGAGGGTTAGCAAAACTGCCCACAAGAGTACTAGACATGAACCGTCAACACCACCACCACTTCCATCCACGGCGAGCACCTCTTTCAAAGGCCTCACCATCGATCTCTCAATGCGAAAAAATACAAGGTGTGGGAAGTGCGAGCTGAGAGCACACAGCACGGAGAGGGAGGGGTACTTATACACTAGGAGTTCTTTGGGATTTTAGCTTTATGTGATTCTCTATGTAAATTACACAAATAGTTGGCAGGCAAACAAAGAGAATCTTAACAAGGAAGAAGATAGTGGGTCAACACAGCACCACTATAAGCCATGAACAATGGTCTTGCATATGCTCCTCCCACTCTTTGTTGGCATTAAAATTATTGGCCTCAAGAACTAGCATCACAGCAAAATAGCCACAGAAATATGCGACAACTAAATCCTCATCGTGCATTCAAAGCGAGGTCTGTGGCCTCCACTTGTCCTCCTGCAAAATGGGCATCAACTTTCACTAGCTACTTATAGTAATTTATGTATAAAAAGACTTTCAAATTGCCTTTTAGTAATATTGACTAGGGAAGGCTGTAACTACTGGCCTAATTAGTGGAGCCCTATTCATATCCAGCTTATTGCTAATTAAACCATAAATAAAACAATACTTTTAACTAATATATTGCTTGTGGACGCCAAATGGGTTCATTTCCTTCCATCATCATTGAAATACTCCAAAAAATGTTGGATCTTTACACTTATTAGTTGGTTTTCTACATTACCCTAGTAGTCTAAAAGACTTAGAATACTTTTCTTTTTTCTTCTCTAACTTCTATTATTTTTTTTTTAATTTCATTTTTATATTTTTTTTAAAAGTCAACATCTAGTTCATTTTTGGATTAACTAAATCGATTAGATCACGCTGAAAAAAAATTACACGAAGTAATAAATACCTTTAAAGTGATACACTGCGAAATAACTTTCTTGATTGAACAGTTACAGGAAAAATCAAGCAACATTCTCTGAACCATGCACCTCTTGTACGTTAATCTTACATGTAACATCGTTCTTAGACATACTGGGCGAAAGAACTATATAGCTACTCCCTCGACAAATTCTCTTATTATAACAAAAGTTAAATAGTGCGGAAAAATAACTGTAAATTAAAAGATTTTTTATTATAAATTATAATAGTATTTTTATTTTTAATTTCTCATCTTTCCATGAGATGACGTTTCTTTAGCTTATCTTTTCTTCTTATTCATTGTTTCTTCTCTACCACTTTAGCACCTTGGATCTGACTTGGTTGCCGCAATAATGCCAGACCCATAAACGTCTTAAGTCTGGCAACCATGTTTGGGTCTGACATGGTTGTCAGACCCATGTGCAGGTCTACTAGACCCAGACCCGCATCTGAGGTAAAAAATTTAAATTTTTTCAAAAGCACGATTGGACTGCAAAAACAAACATTGCCTCATTTAAGCAGAATTTTTCATTCATATGTAGTAGAACTTAACTGCAAACTCTTTTTTTTTTGTGCAACTTATTTTATAAATTTATTATATTCAAAGAGGAAAGAATGAAAAAAAAAAGTTGAGTTCTAAGTGATTTATTTCAAGTCTACAAAAATAAACTTTTTTTTTGTGTGCATTGTGGATGAAAATATGTATAATGAAACTAAACACATATAGTCCAATATTATTAAAAAAAATATAAAATAATATTGTCGTCGGTGAAAAATCACAAAGGACCACCCATTAAATAAATATTTTTTTTTGCATTGAGTTTGATTAAAAAATAAAAATAAAAATTCATAAAAAAAAAGAGAAAAAAGAAGAAGAAGAGAGAAATAAAGAAAGAAGATAGAATTTCTATTGAAAAAGAAGATAGAATTTCTATTGAAGGAATAACAAATTCATAAACATAAAAAATGAACTATTTCAATAGGAAGATATGATTTGAATTTTTAGAATTAAAATGTTAAATTAAATTTTTGTGATGATTTGTTGTTTATAAATAATTTTAGAACTTGGATTTCTATTTAGGATACTTTAATGATAGTTTAAATGTTTTTTTTAAATAAAAAAATTATAAGTCTCAACATTTTAATTATCACCTCCTCATACTCAAGTCGCATGGGTTTAGCATGGTTGCCAGGCTCAAGGCTTGGGTCATGCCAGACCTAGGCGTTGAGTCAAAAAAAAAAAA
>Ga0325402_1003380_pt1 | contig 14385 bp, 12 predicted proteins | sample PopdelMetagenome_22_FD_207212 | JGI IMG/M metagenome (GOLD analysis project Ga0325402, IMG submission 207212) | Populus deltoides microbial communities from Bellville, Georgia, United States - Xylem-PdKOR-R3 | ecosystem: Host-associated > Plants > Phyllosphere > Stem > Wood/Secondary xylem... | reverse complement strand
ACGAAGGGAGGCCTGCATAATTATCTTGATAGCACTCTTTCGCAAAATCCAAAACCTAGTGCCTGCTGGTTTTTGATAATTTATTGCTCATAACTACACCGTCGGTGTGCTCACTTTTTTGTATTTCTTGAATTGTTTTAAAGCTTAATCTGGCCCAATAGATCGACTAAGAGCCGAAATCATGTTGGATTTAAAAAAAAATAAAAAAGAAAATTAAGTTTGACTTGATAAGAAGCGGTTGCAACCCATTAATTATTTATTTTTCTTAACAAAAACGATATCATCTTGTTTTATATATATATATATATATATATATGTTAGATGTCGATATGGGATGACTTGAGAGTTTCTACTATTTTGTTTATTTGTATGTCTTGCTTGCTTATATAAGATTTTTTTTATTCTTTGTGATTCAATGTTTTATTATTGAACTGTTTTTATTAAAGTTTAGATTTTTATTTTAAATATTAAACTTTATTTAATGTAATAAATGTTTTAAGTTATGAATTATTTTATTAGTTTTGAGGAATATTTGAAAGATTATAAAATAATACTTGATTTATATATTAGATGTGTATCTCCCGCGTTTCCAATCACGGATCGAGAATTTTGACAACTTTTAAAATATTTTTGTTTATTAGATATAATATTATTTTGAAATGATTTTTTTTTCTAAATTCAAATTTAAAGTCTACTCGAACCATTGAACATGATTAACTCTACTCGAACCATTGAACATGATTAAGATTTACATGTTTGATCTAAAAAAACAACATTGTGATTATTCTAATATATATATATGAACACACACCAGGTTACCCCCAATTCTTAAAGTGATATTGATGGTCTGTGTTGTTTTCTTTCTTTATTTTATTATCATTTTTTTTAGATAGAAGCCTCATGGTCGGTCAACAACAAGAACTAGAGATTCAGGAAACATAATTAGTTGTTTGAAATAGATAATTAAGGCCTTTATGGGTTATAAGCAGAAACAAAGAAAGAAAACGTCCCACCAGCAACCATGAGCAGTAATAAGAAACTTACAAAAGAATATCGTGAAAGATAGTTTAATTGTATAGTTTTTGAGTTTATTTTTTAATGATTACGGGTTTGAGTTTTGTCTTGGTCATTGAAGATTTATATAATCATGTCACTGAAAATTTATATGATTGTTAATTTTATATTTTATATAATTAGTTGAGATGTGTGTAAACTCCGAATAATTTTTATTAATAAAAATAAAAAAATAGAAAGAATATCAGCAACGTTTTTTATTTTTTGTTTTTTTCTCCTTTGGGTGAGAACATGATGCCCCCCTTGTTTTTTGATGAATAGGAAGACGATGAGAAAGTTCAGTAAAATGGCATGTGAATCACACAATTGAAGACAAGTGCGTACATCCACGCGGCGCAGCATCTTTTCCCATCCATTCACCTCTAATGAAGATTTCTTCTGATTTCAAATTTGCATCACTCGCTGAAGCCCAAACGCGTGCATGCACACACGCGGTTTCTCGAAATTGGTGATGTGAAACAAACTCTTAATTATCAGCCGTGATTTTCGTCCGCGATAACGATGGGGCTGTATTTTTTAAATAATTTTTATTTTAAAATATATTATAATAATAATTTTTATTTTTCAAGTCTATCAAAACTATTTAAAAATATAAAAAAATAAATTAAAAAAAAAACACGGCTTCAATGGACTAACTGGAAGAGCTGGGTAGCAGCATTTTGTCAACACCGTTGTAAATAGAAATCGCCAAAGAACCCGCCATGGAACCCACCTCCTCTATAGTGCAGCCGCCTTGAGCCATTGACCCAACTGTAGGCTCGCTCAGTCAACGACTAATCTTATCGTCCTGCTTTCTAGTGGTCACCGCAGTAATTATACAGTGCAAATGCAATTGCTCTCGACTGTTTCCGAGCTTTTGAGTGGTGGAGGAAAACTACTTTCAATCGGGCCCTGTCTTCGTCATCAGCGACCCAGAAAAGCCACTCTTCTTTCATTCGGGTTTGCGTGATTACTTTTCTTGTGGATCTCTCGGTTTTTTTTTTTTTTAAGAATCCGATGGTTGTGATTGGTGCCGGGAACTTCATGTGCCACAGATGATAAATTTTTATCATGCATAGGCCGTACAGTCCAACGTGTGGTGTTGGATTTAGGAGCATGGCCCACGTTTTTAACGGTTGGCGTCAGTTTTCCAGAAAAATAAAAAAATAATCGCTATATAACGACTCCAGCACTCCTCAAATGACTTTTAGAGGGGGAAAGTCAGCGGGGAAAAAAGAGAGATGCATGGCATCTGGATTTTGTCTTGTGATCTTGGTTCCGATCATGTGGTCTTTAGCACGCTACAAGCATTTGCCTCTCTGTGCTTTCTTTTACAATCGTTTGGGCAAATGTAGGGTGAAGTGTCTTGTTTCAATTATTCTTTTTCCTGGTTTTATTGTCTAAATTTTCATTTTATATATGTATATATATAATATATTAACTATACTCTGGTTTTAACACCTAACTTTTTGTTTTAGTTAGAAATATATTAAAATAATTTTTTAATTTATTTTTTATACGAGGAAATCAAAATGATTGAAAAATATTTTTAAAAAAAGTTAATTTAAAGAAAAAAAAATCAAAAGCTGTATTTGAAGTGTGAACACAAGAACAATATCCAAACTTTTCATAGTTTTCCCATTTTATTCAGTCCGGTTTTGTGCAGCAAAAATAAGAGCATTTTGTTTTTTCAAGTGTATCTGCGTTAATAATATATAGATATAATTACTCTATATCATAGAAGCTAACAGGTTATAAAAAATGGTTGCTTGCACAGCCTGCACCACCCCCACCAGCACCATCTTGTCAATAACTACAGTCCGCGAGCAAGTAGCACGTCGCAATCAGTAACTATCAACCTCTGTGCTTTTGTATTTAAGAATTGGCATTCTCCGAGTTTCTAAATCTTTAACCTCATCATCTCAAAGAAGATCGCTTTGTGTTTTCTGAATCCATTTTAAGGTGGGGTTTTTCAGTTTTTTGTTCTAGAACACAAGAGTCAGAGAAACACTTTGTTTTTCAAAGCTCTGATAAGTTGTTTTTAGAGCTTCTGAGTTGAACTGAAACTTTCCCATTTTTCTTTAGTTTTAGCAAGTTTCAAACTGGCAACAAGTTTTCAAAATCCAAGGTCCTTGTCTCTAGTTCATTTTTAATTTTCATGATTGCTCATGATGATAAACTATTGAAGTAGGCAAGAGTTTGAATATATGAACATATATTTCAAGTGGACTCTTAGTTTAATATTGCTAAAATTTTGGTGCAGAATATTTCAAGAACATGATATGCATATGATATGGATATCAAGCAATGAAGCTTGTAGCCGAGCCTTCCCGCGTGCAAGCCCTTTCTGATCATCATTCTCTATCACACATACTGGTTGCCATGATTATTGATCTTCTTCATTCTTGAAAATTCGGGGCTTTGATCCTCAGATTTAGAGTCTAGAAGAAGGAGCAAAGGGTTTCTTGTTTTTGTTTCCCTTTTATTTTCGAATAAATCTTTTTATGAAATGGAACCTCCGGCGAGGCAGCAAATCTTCCGGCAGAAGAAGATGACTAAACAATTGACAGGAAAACGGGATGACACGCCGTTACATGCGGTGGTGAGAGATGGAAATTTGGAGTTAGTTATGGAAATGATAGCTGATAATCTTGGGGAAGCTGCAGAGTTGACTCTGTTGTTGTCGAAACAGAACCAATCAGGAGAAACTGTTTTGTATGTTGCTTCAGATTGTGGTCATGTTTACATAGTGAAGGAGCTGATTAAGTACTATGACACCGGTTTAGCTGGTCTTAAAGCAAGAAATGGTTATGATGCTTTTCACATAGCTGCCAAGCAAGGTGATCTGGGTAAGTACCGTTTTCAATTCTTGAAATTCCTTGCTGGAATTGATAATTGGAGTGGGATTAACGTTGGGTTAATTGTGTGCTCTATTACTGTAATGCAGAAATTGTGGAAGTTCTTATGGAGGTCAATCCTGATCTTTCATTGACCTTTGATTCGTCAAATACTACAGCTCTGCACTCGGCTGCATCACAAGGGCATGTTGAAGTAGTGAATTTCCTGTTAGAGAAGTGTAGTGGCCTTGCTTTGATAGCTAAAAGTAATGGTAAAACTGCCTTGCATTCAGTGGCAAGGAATGGGCATTTAGAGATTTTGAAAGCCCTTTTGAGTAAAGAACCGGGACTTGCGAATAAGATTGATAAGAAAGGCCAGACGGCTCTCCATATGGCAGTTAAAGGGCAGAACGTGGAGCTTGTGGAGGAGCTGATCATGTCAGATCCTAGTTTGATGAACATGGTTGACAATAAAGGCAACAGTGCTTTGCATATTGCTAGCCGTAAGGGTAGAGATCAGGTATTCTAATTTACTTTCCATTCCTTTTAATAGTATGAAGCTTTTCTTTTCCTGTTGCTTTGGTTACCAAATGTGAACTGAAGCTCCTGGTCTGTTCGAGGAGAAATTGAGATTGATTTATAGCGACATAGAAAAAGGCTCTTCTATCTTTCCGAGGGAATAGTTTCTTCGGTTCTTTGGCTTTTAGCTACGTCTCAAATTTAGAACAATGTTTTACTTTATTTAGTACCAGTATCTATGTTCCAGACCTAATATAGTCAGTATCTTCAGCAATACAAATGAATCAGCCTTTTTGTGATGTTATTGAATCTATATTTAGAGCAGAAGTCATCGTCATCTACCAAAGTTGCCAAAGGATCCTATCCTCTTTACAGAGTTGGGAAGCTTATGACGTTGGCGCTGCTGCTATTTGCAGATTGTTAGGAAGCTGCTTGACCAAAAGGGAATTGACAAAACAATTGTTAACAGATCCAGAGAAACTGCTTTTGATACTGCTGAGAAAACTGGGCACTCAGGAATCGCCTCCGTATTACAAGAGCATGGAGTCTTATCTGCCAAATCCATGAAGCCAAGTACAACTAACACAGCCAACCGAGAACTAAAGCAAACTGTGAGCGACATAAAGCATGAGGTTCACAACCAGCTCGAGACCACACGGCTAACACGAAAACGTGTTCAAGGTATAGCAAAGAGGCTCAACAAAGTGCACACGGAAGGTCTCAACAATGCAATTAACTCAACCACAGTTGTAGCAGTCCTTATTGCCACTGTTGCGTTTGCTGCCATCTTCCAACTCCCTGGCCAGTTTGTTGATGACCCAGGTAATCTCGCTCCTGGACAATCTGCTGGAGAAGCAAAAATCGCTGCCAAACCTGAGTTCATGATTTTCATCATATTTGACTCAATTGCTCTCTTTATATCATTGGCTGTAGTGGTTGTTCAAACCTCTATTGTAGTTATAGAGAGAAAGGCAAAAAAACAACTAATGTCAGTGATCAACAAGCTAATGTGGCTGGCCTGTGTGCTGATTTCAGTTGCATTTCTTGCACTGTCATATGTTGTTGTGGGAGATCATCAGAGGTGGCTGGCACATAGTGTAACAGCCATAGGGACAGTGATCATGGTAACAACAATTGGGACGATGAGTTATTGGGTAATTGCACAGAGAATTGAGACTTCCAGATTACGGAGCATACGGAGGTCATCAATAAGCAGATCGCGGTCAGAGACATTGTCATTCATGGAAGAATCAGAGATTTTGGAAAATGACTATAAGAAACTCTATGCAATCTGAGACTTTGTCCTCTCTTTTTTAGGTCTTACATATAGATACTGTATTTTCCTCGTTGTATATATACTTTTTTTTACTTGATTTCAGCCTTTCTCGCTGTCTACTGAAGCAGGGAGCTGACAGATCTTCTGGAGATTTTGAAAGAAGAAGAGGGTGGTAACTTTTTCGTTTTGAAGTTTAGTTAATAAGAAACCAGATAGTTGGTGACTCGGCTCTGTTTTCGTAAATGACCTCTGTACATTTTCCTGTGTCATTTTATCTTTCTTACCTTCAAAAATTAACTCTGACTCAGAGGTTGCTAAGAAGCTTTGGTACCTACGGATGAACTAATACAACCTCGTATGATATCGCCAACAACGGTTTGCTCTTTGGGACATTCACCATCTGTTCTAGCTCTAAACTTCCTGTGTTATGTTTTTTATTCACTAGCCACATCACCATCCCTTAGCTCTAGCTCTAAACTTTCGCTGTGATGTTATCAGTTGCTCTCTTCAAGCATCACCACCCAATTCAATGCCACGAGAAAACTATAGGAGGCTCATTGCCCCCATTTCACTCTTAGAAAACTACGAGGAAAACAAACCACAGGTTGTTCTATCTTAAGCCTGGATGTGATAAGTGAATTTGTTTCTGTGGTCAAATGTTTTTCTTCATTTTTATGTACCAGGACTGGAAGGGATTCTAGTCAATGCTAAACAGTTGCTGACTGCGAGCCCTCATTTTTCTTTTGATTACTAAACAGCTTCAGCCCATCCTCACTTCCTGGTCAGTCACAAGGGCATCCTGCTGTTGAGATCAGTTCAGACACCTTACATAAGCAGCAGAGTTGTCAAGTGATGTTCCCATTCTTATTCTTTCCTCAGATTTTGCTGCATCTGTATAATCCCTCGTACTTTTCCAAGCCTATGCTACGCTTTGCGGTGAATAGCCGAAATCTTTATTTTGCTCAAATCATCTAAATGCAGTGGCCTAAAGGATGCCGGGAAATTCATACAAACTCAAAGAACTAGTTTAAGATTTGTATAAAGCCTTATTAAATATGAAAGCATGATTTGGAAAAGAATGGATTTCAAAACTGGAAGGTTGCTTGACATGAACTTCCTCCATGATAAAATCGTTTAGAATACAATTTTAACCTCTATCTGAATGAGCTTAGAACTTTCAAAACAAGCAAATGCAAATACCATATAAATGGACTCTAATCTAGCAATCGGTGCGTTGCTCCCATCTAAATCTATTGCCTTGTTGTCGTTAGTGGAGTTACTCCCCCCATCATAGTCATCAACTCCTTAAGTGAGCTTTCCTCCTCAAATTCATCTATCAAGCCACGATTTTCCAGCTTCTCCAAGTCTGAACTATCATCATCATTAGAAGTGATAGAGCTGCAATCTTTATCATCCGAAGTGGTAGCTTTTATTGCCTTTTTTTCAAATTTCTTCTTCTTATCATTCTTCCACTTCTTCTTGGTAATGTGTTGATGACACTTAACATGACTCGATCTCTTAATCTTAAAGCAAATCATAGCATCCCTTTTGCTTCGGTCGCCCTTCTCACTTTCTTCTTTGAATTCTTCTTTGAAGTCTTTTCTATTCCCATACTTCTTCTTCTTTTTCTTCTTCTTCTTCAAGAACTCGGTAAATTGCCAGGTTATCAATGCAAAATATCTTCATCATCATCACTAATACTATCATTATTCTTTTTAATACTTAAAGAGGATTTCAAAGCAGTGGTATTTTTCTTGGTAGATCATCACACACTTCAAGTTCCATGACCCTCCCTTCATGACCTATGAGTGAATTATGTATGCATCTCCTTATGCCTTCACTTGATTTCATCTTAAGCAATCCATACTCTCTAGTGAGATATGTCAATCTAGAACCCTTAACTTGACTAGTTCCTTCATGTGTGACCTCAAGTAACCTCGAGTCATCTTGCAATTTTGTACCCTCGTAAACTCCATACTTGGCAAAGCATAAAAGAAGGCATTCATTTCCTTTGCATTACTATTATACTTCCCCTTTTTGCCAATCATTCCAATCGCTAATTGGTTTTGGGCAATGTTTCCTTCTAAACTGGTCTTGGTAGGTCTAGCATAACTGTTCTCTGCAATGTCTTCAATACTCGAGAAATCCTAGTAGCATCTTCAATGCAAAATAAAGAGTCAAATTAATAAAATAGTTTTTTAAATAGTATAAATATATCTTTTTTTATTATATGCATTTCAATGGTAAAAAGCTATTTAGAAAAACTAATTATATTTTAATATATTTCATGTTAAATTAATTTTAATATAATTATATAACTAATTTAGATATTTTATATATAAAATAATTGTGATGTTATTAATTATATAATTAATATGAGTAATTTATAAAAGTAATATAAAATTAATGAAGTAATAAGAAAGTTAAAAGATATAATTTAAAATTAAACTTAAAATTTATTTATATGAATATTTTTAATTTTCAGTTTTATATATTACTGTTAAAAAATTAATTTTTTAAAAGTAAATTCAAATTCAAACTTTGAAAAAAATTGCTAATATTTTAAATTTTGATTTTCAATTTTTTTAAAAAAATTCATGTTTTAAAAAAATGATCGTCACCATTTTAAATTTTAAAATTTTAAATTTTAAAAAAATAACAGCCAACATTTTAAATTTTAAAATTTCAAATTTAAAAAAAATAACTGTCAACATTCTAAGATTTCATCATGTGAAAAAATAATCCATCTATAAATATTCTCATATACCTTAATATTTTTTTCTCATCATTCTATTTTCTTCTCTCCAATCAAAAATATATTTCATTAAAATTCATCATGAATCATTCTAATTTTAATTTTTATGATATTTTTTATTTTGATGATGACACTCCTGTGTTCGCTTTTTAAGTTGCTACCATTGTGGTTGCTGAAGAAGAATCGAATAATCAAGGGCAGAGAATAGGGTATCGTGGCTCTATTCTTGGTCACAATATTGTCAATCGTAATAGAAAGAAAGGTGAGTTAAGGTTATATAATGATTATTTTGCTGAAAATCCTAAATTCACTGAAACTCAATTTCAAAGAAAATTTAGGATGAGTCGTCGTCTTTTTCTTCGGATCGCAAATGCAGTGGAAGCTCATAAACCATATTTCAAATAAAAGACAAATGCTCTTGGTGTTCTTGGTTTATCTTGCCTTCAAAAGGTTACTGCAGCTCACAAAATACTTGCATATGGTATTCCTGCAGATCTTACTGATGAATATCTTCAAATTGGAGAAAGCATTACGATAGAAAGTTTTAGAGCTTTCATCAAAGCAATCATAGAAGTTTTTGGTGATTGGTATATAAGGGCACCAAACGAGGCTGATATTTGTCGATTATTATCAATTAGAAAGCAGCGTGGATTTCCAGGGATGTTAGGGAGCATTGACTGTATCCATTAGAAATGAGAGAAATGCCCAATTGCATGGCATGAGATGTATACTGGTCATTGTCGTGAACCAACTATAATTCTAGAGGTGGTGGCTTCACAACATCTTTGGATATGGCATGCCTTTTTTGGAATGTCTGGATCAATTATACAATTAATGGGCATGAATATACAATGAGATACTATTTAGCAGATGAGATTTATCCTAATTGGTCAACTTTTGTTAAGACAATCCTAAAGCCATTAGGAGCAAAGAGAAAATATTTTGCAAGTAAGCAAGAGTCTGCAAGAAAGGATGTGGAGCGGGCATTTGGAGTGCTCCAATCTCGTTTTGCAATTGTACGTGGACCTGTTCGATACTGGGATGAAGAAACGCTTGCAAATATTATGAAAGCTTGCATAATAATGCATAATATGATTATTGAGGATGATGGAGCAATCAACCTTGGATTTGACCATGAACGTGAAGTCAATTCCTTTATATCAGAATCATATGATGAAATACCAGAACTACATGATTTTCTTCAAACTCATAATCGAATCAGGGATAGAGCAACTAGCTCTCAACTACAAGAAAATTTGGTTGAACATTTATGGGAACAATATGATAAGGACTAGAATCATTAGCTTTGAACTTCTTATGTCATCATAATTTTCAAGTTTTTTATGTTTTTTTTTTCATTATGGTTGTTATCTTTTAAGTTAATCCTACTTATTGTTGTTAAGTGTTAGAAAAACTTCAAAAAAGTATTATGAATTGATACCACTTTTATAACAATATATTTAAAATAATCAAGAAATTTCTAAATATTTAATTAAAAATACATTACATTAAACAATAAATAAATCTAGTTAATTAAAAATACATTACATTAAACAATAAATAAATCTAGTCAATTAAAAATTAAAACCCCTCTTTTGAATAATTTCTAACTTTTTATTTTTAAAATACACTGCAGAAATTGGATCCAAATTAGAAATATTCATTTTCATAATTTTTTCTTCTTTCTCAATTCTGTCCAATTCTTGTTTCTCTTGACTTTGTTGAATCATCATAGCTTGTTGCTCTAACATAATTTTTCTGTCTTGTTTCTTCTGATCTTCAATTTCAACTATAGTATCCCTGAATTGTTGTAAGAGATTTGTTACAGTTGTCTCCCCAACTTTATCTTTTCCTTGTTTACGTTTAAGTCGTTCCTTTGCAGCCTTCTGACCAATTGGTCCATCTTGATAAATCAACGGCTCACTATCTTCTCCTAAACTAACAGAATCAATGGTAGATGGAGCTGATGAAGTCGAACTTGCATTGACATGACTTTTTTGTTTCTTGTTTGACCTTTGATGTTGACTTGCACACTCAAATTACCATTTGGGTTCTTTTCTTAAGATAACCCAACAATGTTCTTGAAATCGTTTGTCAACGCAAGAAGCATACATTTGTCAAACATCATTAATCTGGTAAGTAAAAAATTAGAGAAATTAAATAATATTAAAATATATGTTAAACAATTTAACATGAAAATGAATATTAAAATTACCCTTGATTCTTCGGTCATTCCACTTTGCTAATGATTTTCAATTTGAGTAACAAATCCAATAAATTTACCGACTTTTCTATTTATTTCTTGTCATCTACTTGAGATGCTTATTTGGGAACGATTATTCAAGTTTCCTTCATTCTCTACAAAGTAAGCATGTACTCGAGCCCAAAATTGTTTTGTTTGTTGTTCAACTCCTGTAATTGGATCTTTGTTTGTATTTAGCCATGCAGAGACAAGTAAAAAATCTTCCTCTGGTGAGAAGTTTTTACTTCTTTGTGATTTTTTTATTGTATAGACATTTAAATTTGAGTATGTTAAGTCATTAATTAATTGATTAGAATCACTTGGTTGAGAGAGAATATTTTTTTACTCACTCATAAGAAAGTTGGTAAAAGAGTTTGGAAAATTTGAATCCATCTACATTTAAAAAAAAAAAACTCAAGTTAAAACCTTATAAGAGAGTGTAAAAGAAGCGCACATTCAATGTCTAGCAATTTTGTAGTTTACATACATGTGAATTAATAATAAACATTGCATTCTATTTGTTCTAACATTACAATTTGACTATTTTTTGGAACTAAAAGAGAATTGATATACTGGTTTAATTGTATTTTTAACAAGATAAAATATAATTAACCTCAAATTAAAACAGACAATCAAAAATAAATTTTAAATATGTCACTCTATATTTTTATCAATATCAGCTACCATTGTTACTTCCTCTCAATTTTGTCAAAGATAATAACATAAATAAAAAATTGTTTTCCTTAACCCATATCAAAAAATAACAAAAAAATAAAAATCATCACAAATACCAAATTAACAACAAAAGGTCTACAAAATCAAGAGATATTAAAGAGAAAATAGAAAAAGCTTTTAAACAAACATATCTTTTAATTTCAGCTAATTAACACAACCGATGTTATTAATTAATCAGAGAATAATTGATTCTTATTTTTCTAAATTTGAGAGAAGGGTGAGGCACAATACAAGTTTTTTTAGAAAAAAAACAAGTTTCCTTCCTTCTGCTTTTAAAAAAAAGAAAAAATTGTTGACCAACGACTATAAAAATAGTCGTTGGCAATGGTAACTTTATTTTGGCTATTTATATAAAAACATATAGAAATAGCTTTTTATATATTGAATAGCCATTTTGGCTATCCTTTTACCTACTATGTTGGAGTTGTAAAAAAAATAAAATAAAAATACATGTTTTTGAATTTAACTTTTTATTTGGTTCTCTGATCGGAGAATGCTCTAACCTTTCAATATGCATAATTTATCTCATAAAAAAAGGTGCTTTTAGTGTCATGATATTAACTCTCAAGTAGTTAAACCAGAAATAAGAGCCTTTGCTTTGCTACCACAACGAGCTTCTCAAAATGCTCCATTGAATCTCCTTTAAAATTGTTGATGCTAGTATGATAAATCCTCGCAGAATGAATATCTTCTTGCACACGACGTAGTCAAGGTAGAGCACACATATCTCACTTTCTTAAAGCCGATTCAAGCCTTCTGTGATTATAAGTTATATTATTGAAACTAAATTGTTGTGACAACTTCAACCATTAGGTTTATGAAACTCATGTAGGATGTATTCACAGAATGCATGCTTGTCATTTTCCGGGAAGAATATTTGGTAAAATAAGCGTTTCAAAATACCCTTCCCCTCTCCCTTTGTCCCTCGATTAGGTGATCAACTTCATCAATATCACCTAGAGATCATGACCCATAAATTGGCTTCCTTGGAGTAGAATTCAAGGTGGTTTGGCTCATTGCAAGCCTTAGTGCATCATTCCAAATAGTCCACAGCAATTCATCATTAGGAAGAATGTCTTTAGAGAAGTATCTCACTTTTAGCTCAAGCCCACGCAAGGCCAGCTCAATCAAAAGGAAAGAGTGAAGAAGAAAAAGAAAATCCTCAAGCCTAATTAGATTGCAAATCTTGGATTCATCTCACTCTGAATAATTTCATAATTCATGCAGTACAATGAAACTAGAGATCAGGCCTAGAATATTGATTTTAAAAGTAAATCCTCTATTAAAGAGGGGGGGTGTCCTATTGTTCTTTCCAACAGGAACTACAGTGGATGATCTAGATAAAATAAATTTAAAAAAAAAAAAAACAATTGAAAAACCTGAAAATCACACTGCTATAACTGAGACCCACTTTGAAAAGCTCAACTTGACATGAGATATGGCATCTCAATGACCCCCTCTTATTGTGAATTTTAAGGACTTCTAAACTAATTATATGCTGCGTAGCCTAGGCGTCTCTTGATCCCCACGAGCTGCAATTACTGAAGCGGACAATGAACAGACTTCAACTTCACTTGAACTCTTTCTTGAACTAAACAACTCATGATGTGACCTTTTACAATGAGCAATTGCTTCCGTAATTGAACTCTCAAACTCTGAATTTGAACTGCCACTTCTCTTGAGCAACTGTAAGTCACAGAACCCGTTTGAACTAAATGAAAAGGATGAAGATGAAGAAGACAAACCAGATGAAGATGTGGATGAAGATGAAAAGGATGAAGACTTGGCTGCAGAATGCCATTGAATTGCCCCAGAGAAAGACCTCCTTTGGCAACGAAAACCATCTTCAGCCATCTCTTTCTCAAAGCTTCTCTTGAGAGTGTTTGATATCCTGCATCTTTCATTATCAATATTCCCAAAAGGACTCTTCTTCGGTACTTTCATGTACTTATTCAAACAGTCCTGGCCGTTTGAAACAGTTTCATCTTCTGCATTGCATGCCGCTTTAGCACAGGACTCGTCTGTGCAACCAGACTTTTTAAACAAAGACTTTAGATATGCTCTTGAAGCCTTGAGTTTGAGACCAAGCGAGGATTGCTTTAGCTTCTTAGTCCAAGACTTCTTTTGATGATCTCCGAGGAAACAGTTAGCTTCAGTTGGCCATTCAAAGAAATATTCATCTGGGTTTAGTTCACTACTAACCCTGCAAGATTCTGATGGTGAGATATTGCAAGATTCCAATGGGGTATTGATGTTAGTGGAAGGTGCAGTGGAGCTAGTGGTGAAGGGAATGACATAGTTTTCTTCAAAGGCTGATTCCTTTTTACTGTTTAAGGTAGTGGTGCTGGGGTTTTGGAGGAGCTTTTGAACCATTAGCAAGCGAGGAGGGAGATGAAGAGGGAGGAGTTTTCCCTTGTAGAAGAGTTCATCAGCTGGGGATGTTGTGGCTTCTCTACCATGAGAAACTGAAGACATTTGGAACTCAAACTCTCTGCTCTGTGGTGGAGAGCTAATGGAGTAACAAATGAAGTTCGAAGTGGAGCTCAATTCCATTTCAATGCAGTCATCATCTGCATGAATACACAAAGATTGGTTTGTATCCATTTCATGTAGCATACTGTCTAAGAACTCTTTGTGTCTGTGTTTTTGAGTGAAAGATGCTTATGGGGAGTTGAGCTTGGTGGGGGGAGAAAGGGGGCAGAGCATCCTTTAAAGTGCGGATGGTGCCAAGTTAGAAAATAAAATTTTTATAGCAAGGAATTGTCAGGTTTTCTTCTTTTTTTATTTTTCCTCTTTGAGTATCTTGAATGGTTCCAAATAATAAAATGCAGAAAAGATTTTGGATTTTTACTTTAGTAGCTGATTGCATTGATGCTCCTCTTTCGGCATCAAAATTTAGTGGATCGTATGCGGTTATTCTTCCTCTTTAGGGAAAGGTGGGGGGGGGGGGGGGGGTTTAAAATATTGT
>Ga0325402_1003374_pt1 | contig 14397 bp, 12 predicted proteins | sample PopdelMetagenome_22_FD_207212 | JGI IMG/M metagenome (GOLD analysis project Ga0325402, IMG submission 207212) | Populus deltoides microbial communities from Bellville, Georgia, United States - Xylem-PdKOR-R3 | ecosystem: Host-associated > Plants > Phyllosphere > Stem > Wood/Secondary xylem... | reverse complement strand
GTTTTTGTTAATTAATTAGTAAGATTATGAATATACAAATAATAATAATTACACAAAGCATGGATGCAAGTTTCAAGTTGTTATTTGTCTGTGAATTATACATATAAATAAGATTTATAATCCTTAGTAGTGTCCGGCATTTCAGGCCCAAGTCAAACGTGATCTCATAAATAACACAGGCATAGAAACGTTATTTAAAATATAATGTTTCCTGGTCTGCCGTCTTGCTCTCCCTGCCTCTCACCTGCACATATCCATGGTAAATTCCATTTGCTTTTTATTTTCATAGCAATAACTAAAGAAAATGACACCAAAAACACCAGCTCCCTACGCAGCATAATATCCATGTCCCTTGTTTGTACACACGCACGAAGAGCTGATCCTAAAATGATGTCATTCATATCTCATAAAACAGAGAGAGTGGCTTTTTTTCTAAAATGAGTTGTTTTTTTTTTTTTTTTAATGATTTTGAGGCATTCCGCTCGAGATACATTTAGTAATGTCTTAGTAATAATCAGCTCAAAGATCTGAAGTAAAAAGATCGAGGGAATAAGCAAATATTCCTAGTTTTATCTAGTGTGGAATGGCCTTTAATTCAATGGAGAAGGACAGCTGGGATTGGAGTCTAGTCCAGGAGATAAGCTAGTTTTATAATTGTTTACGTCTCACTTATTTATTGATCACTAATTAATAAATCAAAATCAACAGTAGTAAACTACTACCACTACTATTATTTAGCTACTTTCATCACAAAAAAAAAAAAAAAACTTTCCTCTATAAAAAGGAAGAGTTTTTAGTTTTCACGAGAGTTCTGTTGTGTTGGGATCCATAGTAATCATCTCTCTCGCGTCCGTCGTGAGAGAGATCCAAACATATCTTTAACAGCAAAAGCTGCTTCTGGGTTCAATCACTCCATCCATTCATTCATGGGTTTATGTTTCATCACTCCATTCGTGAATTCTTGCTGATTTCAGGGATTTGTTTTCCTCCTGGCTCTGAAAAACCGAACTTGTATTTTCGCTTGTGCCCCATATAAGGTGGTGTTTTTCTTCTCTTTGAAGTTCTGCTAGATTTGATTGGATTGTGAAATTATGATACCTCTTTGTTTTTTTTATCAGTTTACTGGATTGATCTGTTTGGGCTATTTGGTTTTTTTGTTAGGTACTGAAATGAAGTGAGTTCTTTTACTAGAAATGAACTTTCACTCTCACTTGCATATATACAAATCAAAGGTTAAGAGGCTCAATGGAATCAAAAGTGATTATCTTACTTTTGAAATGTATTTGCTTCGTTTGTCTTTGAATCTCAATTGCCTTTCTTTTTTTTTTCCTCTCATGTGTTTAGTCTTGGAATTACCAATGAAGTCTATTCCTTTAGTAGTTGCAGTTTCTTTTCATAGGCTCTATTTTTTTTTTCTGATGTTTGTTTTAGCGTTGCCTTTTTTTAAAAAAAAAAATAAATAAAATTTTGGAGTGGGGTTGATTCCTTGCAATAAGGAAGGTTTCTTGCCTTCTTGGGCTCTTTGTTCTTTGCTTTTTTAGCTCATTTGAGAAGAATTTCTCTCGTTTTCTATTGGGATTCAGGTGAAAAACTTAGTGAGCTTAACTTTATTTCAAAAGTTTAATTATTGCTGGTTTTTCAGGTTATAGAATGTCTAGGCCTCTGCATCGAGGTGCAACAGGGATACGGATCTCTGGGAACAGCAATGATTTATGGGACTCCCAAATGAAAGATAAAACAGAAAAGGAAGATATGTATAGGAATCGTTCTTCTGATCAAAGTTATTTAGCTCTGAAGTTTCCTTTCCGTGTACTTTTTCCTGATAATAATTCTCCTTCCAAATATGTCAACGGTGAAAGTGGCTTTGCATCTGATCCATTCAGTGTCGGAAGTCCAAGAAGCCGACACAAATTAACATTGCTACTTTTGAAGTTTAGCTTAGCTGTGATTGTAGTTCTTGCTCTTACCGGATCTTTTTGGTGGACGATCTCAATATCGACATTGTCAAGGGGTCAAATATTTCACACTTATAGGCGACTCCAGGAGCAACTTGTTTCTGACATGTGGGATATTGGGGAGCTATCTCTTGGTTCCTCGAGGTTGCAAGAATTGGAGTTCTGTTCTCAAGAGTCTGAAATTTATGTTCCTTGCTTCAATGTTTCCGAGAATCTTGCTTTGGGATATTCTGATGGTAGCGAGAATGATCGTCATTGTGGGCAGAGTTCGAGGCAAAGTTGCATGGTGCTTCCTCCTGTAAATTATAGGATCCCTCTTCATTGGCCTACGGGAAGAGACATCATCTGGGTTGCAAATGTAAAACTTACTGCACAAGAGGTTCTTTCATCTGGTAGTTTGACAAAGAGGTAAGTGAATGGACTTTACTGTATTACTTGCACTTGTATTTCCTTGTTATCCTCTGTTGATTTCTCTGTTACCGTGGTTGGCAGGATGATGATGTTGGATGAAGAGCAGATTTCTTTTCGTTCAGCCTCTCCCATGTTTGATGGTGTTGAAGATTACTCACATCAAATTGCTGAAATGATTGGACTGAGAAATGAATCCAACTTTGTACAAGCTGGGGTAGGCCCCTATATTTTTTCCCCTTTTGGGAACCTTAAAATAAGTTTAATTATGTCTCATGTACTTTCTTAGTTTGCAGCATTACTGTAGTCTGGTATTGGATACAGAGTGGTTTCGTTAACTAACGAGAGTCTTTTTTTAGTAAACTGTTGGAGTAACTAGTTTTCAAATTTAAACCTTTTAATTTGAGCAATGTGCAACCCAGAAAACAAGGTTTGAGCAACGTGCAGTCTAAATTCTATAAAATATAATAGTGCTCTTTGATTAGTTATCAAAAGGAAAAGATAAAAAAAGGAGAATAAGAAACCATTTTAGTGCTCTATGACAGTATGATGTCCAATGCTGTCAAGAATGGAAATTATGCAGCTCACTTGTACTCTGCAGCTACCTGATACTAGTTATGCTCTCTGTGCAATACATGTAATAACTACCCATGTTTATTTCCTGATTCTTGCAGGTGAGAACCATTTTGGATATAGGATGTGGTTATGGTAGCTTTGGAGCACATCTCTTTTCGAAGCAGCTCTTAACTATGTGCATTGCAAACTATGAGCCTTCAGGCAGTCAAGTTCAACTTACTCTTGAAAGAGGTCTTCCTGCGATGATTGGTTCTTTTACTTCGAATCAATTGCCATACCCTTCTCTTTCCTTTGATATGTTGCATTGTGCACGATGTGGTGTTGATTGGGACCACAAAGGTATTGGTTCTGATGTCTTATTTAGTGATCATTGTGACAATGTGGGACATATATGAATACTGATATGAATGCATATCACATCTTATGAAGAAATTAAAATGTCAACTAAATTCTATTTTGTGCTTAAAATTCACTTCACTGCATATTCGACAGGGAAAATTATGCAAATTTAGTGTTCACATTAACTGTAATAGATTATCAGAAGTCTGTATGGATAAGAGTTGGAATAAAGTGTACAAATTACTAGTAAACAATGATAAGCACGATCTACCATATATTTGTCCAATTTACATAGCCCTCCTCTTTTCAAAATCTAATATTGCAGATCTATCGCAAAGTTATTCCATCAAGTATTACTTTGCCAGCTTCATATTCGTTTTGAATTTTAATTCTGGAGGTCTAGAGGTTGAATAAGTGTACACAACTCATAGGCTACTAATTACTCTCCTCCATTGGGTTACCTGGTTTTAAATCTGATTGCTGGAAAATGATTGTTGAAAAGACCAGACAGTCTTCAAACAGTGTGCCTGCAACTGTTAACTTTAGAATCTTGTTTGCTATTTGCTGTGTGAAACTGGTCATGTAAACACTACTAAATATTCACGTCACATGCTGCAGATGGTATTTTTTTAATCGAAGCTGACAGAGTTTTGAAGCCTGGTGGGTATTTTGTCTGGACTTCACCACTTACCAATGCTCGTAACAAAGAGAACCAGAGAAGGTGGAACTTTGTACGAGATTTTGCTGAAAATCTCTGCTGGGAGATGCTGTCACAACAAGATGAAACTGTTTTATGGAAAAAGACTAGTAAAAAAAGCTGCTATAGTTCACGGTAATGCCACTGGCAAGATATCTACTTGCATATTGAAAATTGGATTGATTTTGGTTGAATTTGCATCAGTATAATGCTTAAAGAGCATGCATATGCATCTATGCATAAATCGGTTAAAAAAAAATCTCTACATAATTATGATGACTAAGGGGTGGTTCTGATTGGTAGCTTAATATGCTTTGTTATGATAGGAAGCCCGGTGCAGGCCCTTCCACCTGCAGTAAAGCTCATGATGTTGAATCTCCTTATTATAGACCACTCCAAGGGTGCATAGCTGGAACACAGAGTCGCCGATGGATTCCTATCCAAGAGAAGACAACCTGGCCTTCTAGGTCTCACTTGAACAAGAGTGAGCTTACAGTATACGGTAATTGATACTCTTTTTACATGATTTTGGAACAGCATCTTGGTGGACAAACTACATAATATAGAACTGAGTATGGATATCCATACCTTGTATGCCTTTTGCCTTATCCATGTTCTTTATATATTTTTTCAGGCCTGCATCCAGCAGACTTTAGGGAAGATGCAGAGAACTGGAAAACAACACTCCCTAATTATTGGTCTGTTTTGTCACCAATAATATTCTCTGATCATCCAAAGAGACCTGGTGAAGAGGATCCTTCTCCACCTTATAACATGGTACGGAATGTACTAGACATGAACGCTCATTTTGGCGGTTTCAATTCAGCACTACTGGAAGCCGGGAAGTCTGTATGGGTAATGAATGTGGTCCCAACAGGAGGACCAAACTACCTTCCCTTGATAGTGGACAGAGGCTTGGTCGGTGTACTGCATGATTGGTAATTCTACCATCTACTTCCCCTTTTTTTCAGTTTATCCATTGGTAAATGCTATTCCTGTTCTCATTCTTGCATGTGCGGAATGGGCTTCTTAACCATCAGATGCAATGTTAGTTATTTTTTTTGGATGATGATCCTGCAGGGTGTTAGTACATTTCATGCTAGATTGGAAATACGCCATTCTGATTTTTCCTCTGCTTGGTTATCTACTCTGTACCTGACCTTCCTCTCCCCATTCCTCTTTTGGATGCCCACCCCTTCTCCTTCACTCTCCATTTGATTGCCCGCGTATCCCTTTCTTGTTGTTGGGTTATCCTAAATGGATAAGATAAATAACATTCCTTTGGACTTGTTAAGCCTTAACCTTCCAGTCCCAAGTTTATTTTATGTCCTAACTCCAGATTCTGTGTGCTCTTCTACCCGTTGTTCTTTAATTATTGCTTTTTTCCCCACCGATATGGTGAACCTTCCAGCGTCAAGTTTATTTTGTCTTAACTCTAGATTCTGTGCACTCTTCTACCCATTATGCTTTTTTTGTTGCTTGTTTCCCCATTGACGTGGTGAATTATTTCCATGTAAGGTGCGAGCCATTCCCGACTTACCCTAGAAGTTATGATTTAGTGCATGCGGAAGGGCTCTTATCCCTTCAAACCCGTCAGCAGCGCTGGTGCACCATGCTGGATCTATTCACCGAGATAGATCGGTTACTTCGTCCAGAGGTACCCAATTCAAACAGATCTCTTTTTTAATTTTGTATCCCGTGTAATTCTTGTGGGTAAGGTGGAGAAATGCTTTTAATCCGAGAGACTATTCTCTAGATAGAATCCTCAATGATTGGAAACTGTTTGATTTTATGATCTAGTTTCTGGGTCAGAAGAATTTAGATGCAGTGATGTTGGTGATTGGTGCAGGGTTGGGTGATAATGCGTGACACAGCTCCACTTGTTGAATCAGCAAGAAGGCTGACTACACGGCTGAAGTGGGATGCACGAGTTATAGAAATCGAAAGTAACAGTGACGATAGACTCCTTATCTGCCAGAAACCTTTCTTTAAGAGACAAGGAGTCTCGTCTTGAGCTTTTCAAATGGAACTCGAGAAAGTTATATCATACTATTCATATTCATTTTGTCATGTTAATTAATGATCATGAAGCTTCGCCATATAAAGGAAGATAAAAAGTTTTGAACTGAAAGAAGAAACAAGAAAGCAAAGGAGAGGAGAGGAAACATGGATCATGGTGGAACCAACCACAACTCTCAGAAGCCCAAGGCTTATGCAGGACCATGTAATTACTCAAGTTGAGGTGCTGAGCAAATGAGAAGTATAGAATAGGGTTTGATTTAAATTTATTTTTCATTTTTGATGTGATGTCAAATTATAACACTATACAACCCACATGATCAAGACTGTGAAGATGATTACAGGATGAGCGAAGTCCTATTTACTTGATGTGGTATATAAAAATGCTTGGCTGTTCATTCATCAATCGGAAGAAATATATTTATTTTCATCATCTTTTCTCTTGTTTAACATCTTTTAGTGTTTGCAGCACTTTGGAAGCTACATTTCTACTATGCTTCAACCTCTGTTTGCAGTTTGTTTTTTCCCTTCTCATTCTCAAAGACATAAGATGGTGAGTGCGGGGAAAGGGGGCAAAATTGCATAAAAGACCATATGGGATCGGCATCCACATGGGATACTTCTTGCGAAAGCAAGAATCATATCATATTTTGGACATTGTAAAACACTTGACATACTGATATGATGACGATTCAAATTCGTGGGCAGTAATCAGTGATACCAAACTTGTGATTTTGTCGCCTTCCATCTTTCTAAGACATTGTGCCTTTTGTTTTGGATTACATGCATATAATTACATGTATAATTATGTTTAAAATTTTGGTTTTGTAAAAGCTGAAATAATCTACTTTTTATTAATGAAAACCTGCTTTTTCATTATTGATTTTGCATGTAAAAATCTATAGCACAACAGTTTTAACCAAATACATATTAAAACATGCTAAAAGCACTCTTTATGGGCAAGAATAACAAGGAGCCCAAGATACAATATAGCTCCAATTATAACATTTTCAGTATCATCAGAAAAATCACGACGAGATGAATCCATATATATTATGAAAAACCAACTTTGGAACAGGTGATGAAATGCCAACAAGTAAGCATGCCACATCTTTTAGGTGGTACATGTGGCTCATCACAAGTTCTAAAGTTGACTTTTCACAGTGTCTATAAATTTTTCTCATCAAAATCTTTTTAATTGTTAAAAAAATATCATCATCAGAGCTTTAATGTGTTTATTACATCACATTTTTTATTTCCTTTTCTTTTCTCTCTCTTCTCTTGTCTTTTTGTGTCATCTCATCTTCTTTTTTTCTAGCCATCGAAATATTTGTTTTTCTTTCATGGTCATTGGATATTCATAAAACATGTGTTTTGACTTGCTATATTTAAATGCAAGGTGGGGAGTTAATTTGAACGTGAATGCATAAATATGCAAGAAGAAAAATGAAACGTACTAGTTACATAGATATTACATGTGCAACACACCTACCTAGTTGCATAGATAGTACTTGTGTGTATTGACTTGTGTAGATGTGACCTGTGTAAGGGCTTTAAATGTGTTAATTTATGATTTTTTTTAGCCATGCTAGTTTGAGAAAAAAAAATTCACTATGCTAATATGGGAAAAAACTTTGTTTTTCCCTTGAAAGATCATTCACAATTGTTATCCTAATTATATTCCATTCTGATCGCTATAACTCTATAATATTATTGCATTTTTGTTATTCTATAACATTAATAAAGAGATAATCTAGGCTAAAAGATACAAAAAGACAAACTTGATGATGGGACATATTTGGTAAGTATGCAATGAAGTATGGGCCAAATTAAGAAAAACATGATTTGGTTATGAGCTAAACCAATATTACACAAAGGAATGACAAAATTTGGATAAGATGAAAGGAAAATTAGGATACAAAGTAAATATGATCCAGATTTGTAAAAGAAAAACTAACAGGGCACATGGAGTAATGAAGAAGAGCAGTTAAAGTCATCCATCCTTAAAACTAGGAAAAATGAAGAAGATGGGTGGTTACCAGACAATTTTCTATAGTTTTTTTTCTATTTAAAGAAAGCTGAACGGAGAAGAATAGGAGAATTAAAAAAATACAACAACTCAACAAATAAACAACAATTACACTGTAATTCAATCAAATTTGAAGGAAATTCAAAACCTATTTTATCAATAGGCGATAACCAATAGGTAGTAATCAATAGGCAATAATCAGTAGGCTGGTAATTTTCATTATCAAGAAAACCAGAAAACACCAAAAATATCAATTCATGTTTTTTTGTCAAGGCTTTCCAGTGCGTAGTTATAATTAAAACAAAGATAATCTAATGAACACAAATTCTTTAATCTTGAATTATTAAAGTTTTTATTTACCTTCAAAGCATTAAAGTATTTGATTACTTCTTGATTATTGAATTATATTATGGCATTGCTATAGTCTAAAATAACAAATCTAGAATTGTAGTAGAAGTCTAGAATTTAAATCCGAAACACACATTGTATACATCAAACTTAATATCCAACCTTAAAAAACCAAAGTCTTCTTAATTAAAGATATAGTGGGAGTGTCATATATATTTATTTGAAACTATAACACCAAAATAACATCAAAAATATCAAAATTGCCAGAAAATTTAGAAGAAAGAGAAGAATTAATGGATATCCTTATTGAAAAAAAAATAGAGAATCAATCCTTCAAGGGAAAAAATATAAAATGAAGAAGGAAGCTATTTTATGATTGTAGAAGATAGATATTTACTATTTGAATAAAGAGTAGGAAAGGGTAATAAGATACTCGAAGAGAGGTATAAATGTCTTTATGAAGAGTTAAAGAAGAAACATATAATCAAGATAAAGATGATTGAAGATCATTACAATATAATTGTATCAGTGAATGAGATATCAACTCATGCCATTCTAGAGTCCAATGTTAGAGAAAAACAAAATGGTGAAAAAAGTTTGGAGCATGAAGTAGGAAAACTATAAAACTTGAATAAGGAGTTTTATTAGGGAATGATTAAGGCTATTGAAGATGTGAATACAAAATTAGATGCCAAAATAAGAAAAGAAAATAATTAAGTGATATTTAATTTTAATTATACTATTGAATAAGGTTTCCAAACAAGTGGTAGTTGAGGTTAAAAACTATTTAGATAAAAAAGTAGAAAAAATGTCAAATCATAAAAGGAATGAGCCTAAACAAAACGTGAAAGAGCCCTGTTAGCTGGAACAATTCAGTGATAGGAATAATTCTTTACTTGAACCAAAAGTCAACCAAGGAAAACCTTTAGTGAAAGAGGAAGTTGGGAGGAGTTCGAAAAAGAAATTTGTTAATTATAAACATTTATCACTAAAAGATATAGATGAGACAATAATCCTAAATGACTAAAAAATAAATGGACCTTCAAATAGAGTTGATCTAGAGTATATTTTAAAGATAATGGAACAACCTATGGACTCAAAGTTTAACAAATAATTAGGCCAACATATAAATGATCATATCCAAATTACATTGACATAATGAACCTTTATCCTAGTAATTTTAAGTTTCCATACTTTAGTTTATTTAATGATCAAGAGACCATGTCTGTTATAAAACATATAGTAAGATTTTTTGCTAATGTAAAAAGGTATTTAATCCTAACTTTCTGAAACTAAGTTTATTTTCAAATTCATTAATCGGAGATGCTTTTACTTGATATATAAATTTTCTATCAAATTCAATTCAGAGTTGGAATGATATGCAAACTATATTTCAAGCTTCTCTATGACAAACTTAGAATTTGTATTGGCTGATTTAGTGAAATTAAAGCAATATCATGGAGAAACTGTTTAAAAATATCTAGATAGATACATGGAAGCAAGAGCAAAATGTTAGGCTTGAATTTCAGAACAGAAATTTATTATGATTGCTCAACAAGGATTAGGATTAGAGTTAAGAAAGAAATTCGAACGAATAAAGTTCAAAGATATATATGAATTGGGAGTAAGGGCTTCCAGATATGAGAAGTTAATGAAAGAAGTAGAAAGGAAAATCTTAATTTATGGAACTTACTATCAAGAATCAGTGAATGTGGATATGGATATAGCAGAGTTCGTATTTGATGAACCTATAATTTGTGATGTATTAACTAAAAAGAATGTTACAACTTTAAAGTCTTCATCATAACCTAATTCAAGACGTCCTATGATTTTTCATTTTTATGAAAGAAATGTTTTTCCTTTCAAAAAAATCTAAAAATCAAAAATTTAAAAAATATTTCAGGTCACGAACAAATAAGGTTTTGAGTCACAGTTGGCGAGAACACCAGGTGAGAAGACAATTAGGGTTTTTTTTGATGAAAAATAACTGAAATTGGATCTTGGTGCACAAATTAGGAATTAAAAGACCAAAATGGATAAAATAAAGAAGTTTAAGAATTCAATTGTATCAATAGAGAGCCTAAATGAAAGAAATACATTAAAGATTAGGACTTAGTCTCAGAAAAAATATTGAAGATTGGGATGACTCTATAAAATTTTAAAGTCTAAGGAATTAATTAAACTTTTTATACATTTAATTGGCTTAATCAGAGGTTTAATTGGAATAAATTTAAGATTGGAATTCAATTTGACCAAAATAAGAAGAATCAACAAGTTCCAAAACCCAATTGAACTTTGGATTGACTTAATTAATGCAATCATGGAATTAATAAAAAAAAAAAGTTTAGAAGGCAATTTAGGTCAAATTTACATGAGCTAAAAGCTTATGGATCAAGATGAAGAGGAGCCAAAATTATCATACCTAATTAATTTAATTAGGGGTGGAATTAAAAGAATTAAAATTTTGAATGCCCATTAAAGATAAAATGGAAGAATTTTAAAATCAAAGACCAAAGTGTAAAAGGTGCCAATAGTCAAGGGTCCAATTAAAATAATAGGGGTATATTAAAAGGATTTCCAAAGATTAAGATCAATTGAGAGCTTGATTGTGATGTTAAAAGAGGTTAGGGACAGGAATTGAAATGAGAAAATTAAATCTTGATTTTACCCTCTAATAGATGACTTGTTCTTTGATTTTTTTAAACCTAAATCGAGTGACTTGTCATTTAGCCACTGTTTATCTACTTTCTCAAATAAAAGCTCAAAAAACATGGCTAGGTTGCCACATTTCAATATCTATTTTACCCTTGTCCCACTATTAAACCACATCAAGATTCTCCTAATCAACAATTACGATTACTGCCTGTAATTCCAACCACTCAAATCTTCTTTCTTTGCCCCCAAGTTACTCTCATAACACAACAAAAACCCCTCCTTAATAGTTCAAAATATGAGACCGTTGGTGTGCTCCCCTTACCGGCTGCAGAGCAGGACAAATTTTCTTCCTTAGATGTAATAAATGGTCACAATTTGATCTTGAACATCAAAGGTCAAGAAATCCCCAGGTCACAACCTTTATAACTTTCCCATCATCCTATATATACAATCCACATCAAAACTTTAACTAGAAGGGAGTGCTATCAAAATCCTCTTGAAAAGACTGACATTACACACCCAGTAAGACCCTTAACCCAAGAGATTGAGTAACAACCTTTGAAACCTTTGCGAGCATCCGATGTTTTTTTTAAAAAGACTTAAACCTTAATCATGAATATTAAATATGAGAGAGTAAAATATAAGAACAAAAAAATTGCAAATAGGTTCTTTGAAGGCATAAAAATGAATTAATTAAAAAAACAAGGGTTGTGATTACTAAACACTAAAAAAACAGAAATATAAAGTTTGAAATTTTTATAAAGACATGTTTGCCAAAAAAAGCATTAAAGACCCAAACAAATGCATTTTTCTTTGATAAATTTTAGCTTCGTCAAACACAACCTTAGGCTTTAATAGACTCAGCCTAATCAGGGCTTCTTAACCTTGGCCCAAATCGCAAACTAAAAATCAAATCCACCTAAAGCAAACCTAAGCCCATGATGAACGCAAGCTTTGTTCAAACAAAAAAAGGGGGGCAGGGCATAAAAGGAAAAAAAGAAGAAAAAGAGACAAGCATACAATAGCAGTGAATTATAATGGAAAGAAAACTATGCCTGTCATGGCAGTAACAGTTATAATGGAAAGAAAATTATGCCTGTCATGGCAGTAACAGTTTAGTAGTCTTGGCTTCTAAAAGAACAGACTTTATCTTCTGAAATTGATTACTTGGGAAAGCTTTGAGCAAATCATGATAACGAAATCAACAACCACTAGAACAGTTGCGGTGAAAAAAAGGTTGTTTCCCATGGCATTGTTGCTGCTGTCAGGTGCTGTTTCTCACGGTTGAAGATGTAACTACTGTGGCTTTCGGCTGGAACAAGGGAGATAGGGCTGCTTGGTTTACGTGAGGATGAACTGAAACTGCTGGTCTCGGCTTATCAACGCATTGAAGCTGCGTGCTGGTGGCAAAGGAGAGCTTCTGAACGTTGCTTCAATGGATGTTGAGAGAGTGCACAGCTGCCCTGCAGCTTTTGGAGGAGTGCACGCTGGACTGCTCACTGTTGGTGCTGGTGCAAAGCTTGGAGCAGGATGAAGCTGATGGAGAGGACTCCTACTTACGGTGGAACCGGAGAGATATGACGTGACTGATGAAGAAGACTCCAACAGCTGGTCCTAATTGAAACCAGTTCTGTAGATGGGATTCTCGGCTGGAAAACAAAACTGCATATGCCTGGAGAGAAACCCTTGTTGCTTGCACACGGTGGGATTAGAGGTTGCTGGTCTGAGAGGTTGTGAGAGATGTTGCTCACGGTGGTAGCTTGCTGAGGAAGACTTCTGAGAGGAAATGTTATTTTCCTCCAAACCAGTCACAGCTCCCTTCTTTTCAGTAACACTAGTCACAACTTTTTGTCTGTCTGTCTTTGAAAAACGTGAGGGAAAGGAGTTGAAGTCTTGGTCCAAAACCAAAATAAATGCCATAAAGAGGGAAGGTCCTCTCCTCAAATTAAAAATGGAAGAGCTATCGGTATTTTTTATGTGTTCTGCTGGTGTGGCTCACGGGTTTAAAGATGGAAATGGTTTTGTTGCTTGTACAATTAAGGATCAAAGAAAATGGCATGGGGGCTGGTTTTCTAGGTTGCTGAAGATGATGGAGGAGGAGGCACGGTGGCTGGTATTGGTGATGGAGCTACTAGGTTTTTTTTTTTTGGTGTGGGGTTGTATGATTTGAGGGGTGCTTCTAGGTTTGTTTAAGGCTGGAAAGATTAAGGAATAAGGTTGTTGTAATATTCTTGGCTGGGTGAGATTTTCATATGAGAAGCATGGAAGTTTTAGGGCTCATAGGTTAATGGAATAAATCTCAACCATTCATTAAAGTTAAGGACAAAATCTTGCTGCTTTGTAACTGACGAAGGAAGGATAAAAGGTTATTTTTGTAGGCAGAACAATTCTAGATAGTGTTTTTGAGAGAGAATCTGCAAGTGTTTTAATACAATAGGATCTGGAGTTTTTGTTTAGAGTGAAGTTCAAGTACCAGGACGTAAATTGTCATAAGATTTGTGTGGTTTGGTGAAGAGATGATGGAGAAATTAGAGCTGAAAAGTGATTACTTCGACATCCTTTTCTTTTGTTGTTAGGGAGAAGACAATGAATAATAGTTTTTTTTTTTTTTAATCTTGTCCCTAACCTTTAAAACTTTGCAATAGAACCCCAAATCAGCTCTAATCTTTTGAATTTCTTTCAATTTCACCTTAGTCTTCTTCAATTAGACCCTCAAATTTCAATATTTTTTACCAAATGGTTCTTAGTTTCAGATTTCTTTAATTTGATCCTCTATTGAACTTTACACTTCAAATTTTTTTCAATTAATCCATTGATTACACCGAATTAACCTTTCAAAATTTCAATTGTGTTCTTAATCTTCCAATCTTTGCGAATTAATCCGAATTAGACTTCCAAACTTGATTTTTCTTCAATTGAGTCCTCAATCGAATACACAAAACCCATTGAAAGTTTAATTATTCTTTGAACTTAATTAAGAGTTTAATTTTTCTTCAATTGACTTTCAAACTTAATTTTTACTTCAATTAAGTCCATAATTAAGTCAAATAAGTATGGTAAAAGTTTAATTAAGTCCTTAAACTTAATTAATTCTTTCAATTTTAATTAATTTTGGATTTCTACTTCAACTTTCTTTTTGTTAAGTCTTTCTTGAACTTGTCTTATCAAAATATCACAATCTGACTATTCTTTTGGTTTTTTGACTTATTGCAACTCAAAGATTTATCTCCTCGTGTCTCGAAAATATTTTTGAATTTTGAATTTATGATTTTTTGAATAAAAATGTATTTTTATAAAATAATTTTGGAGGATCCAAAATTGATTTTTGATAACATGTGACTCTTCAAACTATGTTATTCAAAATTGGTTTT
>Ga0325402_1003373_pt1 | contig 14400 bp, 11 predicted proteins | sample PopdelMetagenome_22_FD_207212 | JGI IMG/M metagenome (GOLD analysis project Ga0325402, IMG submission 207212) | Populus deltoides microbial communities from Bellville, Georgia, United States - Xylem-PdKOR-R3 | ecosystem: Host-associated > Plants > Phyllosphere > Stem > Wood/Secondary xylem... | reverse complement strand
GGGGATCGATACAAATGGAAATTTCAAGGGACATTGATTAGCTATCCGGGTTTGCATAGCTAATGGTATCAATATGGTTTCATTGGTATCGACATTTAAGGTGACATTGATTAGCTATCTGGATTTGAATAGCTAATGGTATCAATGAGGTTTCATTGGTATCGATATTTCAGACGACATTGATTAGCAATTCGGGTTTGGATTGCTAATGGTATCAATGAGGTTTCATCGATGTCGACATTTCTTAAATTGATTAGTCCATCCCGAGCAATTGCGTGACTAATGATGTTAGTAAAGATTACTAACATCGGCATGGTTACTCCTAGTTCAGTGAAAAAGATAAGTTGATTAACTATTCTGGGTCGAGAATAGTTAATGATATCAATGGGTCACATTGGTATAGACAACCATTTTTGGTGTGATTAGCTACTCCAGGTAAGGAGGCTAATGATGTCAACGGTTCTTGACATCAGCAACTTTGATGGTAAATCATATATGAATAAGATTTGATACTCCAGATAAGAATAGTTAATGATACTAATCAGTTGTGTTAATATCGGTACGTGAATGTAATTGATTAGTGCAGCCCAATATTATAAGACTAATGATACTAATGAGATTTATTAGTGTCGGCGATTACCTTCCAGAAAATAGAAAGGAAAATATTGATTAGTTATTTCAAAAAAATGAGATAAGCTAATGATACCAAGAGAGGAATGTCTTGGTATAAAGTGAGAATTGATGTATAAGGAGACGGTGTTTGAAAATCGTTGAGTTGTGTTGAGATTTCCAAGATGAAATTATTCTCAACAAATGGGATAAGATATTAGATGGATATTGGTAATAGATTGAAAATGCATGTTGTAAAAGAGGTTTATATCTAATTTTATGTCTCAAAAGAAATTCTATGGAGACTATTACCTATCATTGTTATTGTTTGTTACTACCTTTTTATATTTTTGTGTACATGTTAATTTCTATTTTTATTTTCATCAGGGTCGTGTCCGGAATGATATTGGTTTAGTTACCTTTTGCTTTTGACCATGTAATTATTTGTAAATTAAGAGTCTTATCTCCTAAAACTTGAAAAGTAATATTAATCCGTAAATTTAAAAGTATGATTTTAATCTAATGTTTGTAACTTTAAGTATCTATCTAACTATTCATGTTTAGAGTTGAAATCGAATCTCACCCGAATTACATTATATGACGTTATTGAATAACATGTGTTGTGTTGATGATGATGAGTTGGGTTGAGATCCAGGATGATTGGATCATGATGTGAATTAAAATTGGAAATGTAAGATGATTTTGTCGATAACTTGGGACCTTCTAGTATAGGGGGGATTTTGCCGAAATTTGGGTAGAAATTTGATGGAACCGGTATATATATATATAAAAAATTTATCTGAAAATTTTCAATGTATCGCGCAAAAAGATGTTGGAAATCGGGGTTGTTACATTTATGGTCTAGAGATTTTCTATCCATAATAGACATAACCCTTTATTGTATTTGTACATATTAGTATAGTGAACCAGGAGCCTGTTCTTTTCAACTGCTCCATAGAACAGAATATAGCCTATGGGTGTGAGGGTAAAGTCAATAGCATGGATATAGAAAATGCAGCATTAAGTTTTCTACCTCTTCTAACTTGCCACACAATTCCTCTAACTTTAACTTTCAGCTTTAGCTAACGTAACGTCGATATTGTAGAAAATGGCCAATGCACATGATTTCATATCAAAATTCCCTGATAAATATCAAACTTTCGTAGGAGAATGTGGGCTAAGACTTTCAAGTGGTCAGAAACAGGGAGTAGCAATTGCTAGAGCCGTACTGATGAACCCAAGGATCCTCCTCCTTGATGAAGCGACTAGTGCTTTGGATGCTGAAAGTGAATATCTAGTGCGGGTCAGTTTGCATGACAACCTAAATAGTCTTTGTTTTAGTTTCTTAGAATTTTTTTTTCAAAAAACTTGATACCATTTATTCCTCACATTATTTTTTTACAAGTTATCTCATGGTGGAAATTTTGCAGGATGCGATGGATTCTCTAATGAAGGGAAGGACTGTTCTAGTTATAGCCCACATTGAAAATGATACCGAAATTTTCGTTAGCGCATGACATTTGAAATGAAAAATTACAAAATTGAAATGAACGGTTGTCCACTAGGAGGAGGAGCCTATGTAATTGTTTATTCAATTACTGACAGAGCTACTAATCAAGGGGTAACTCTGAAAATGATTCCTCTTTTGCAGGCTGAAATTACCAAGAGGTTGACTGTAGAGATCTATCTGCTGTATGAAATAGAACATCCCAACATTGTTAGGTGTGCTGTTTCCTCTAATAAGAAAAGAGGATTTGTCCTTTGATGACCCTTAATATATATACGAAGTTGATTCATAGGTTATAGTGCGTCTTCTTTCATGATGGCAAGCTGTGCTTGGTGTTTGAGCTTTCACTTTCAATATGAGAGAGCTTTCGGGGGTAGGATCACAGAAATTCAAAGATCCAGACATAGTAAAGGTAAAAAGATCATTTAACTTGCATCGTGTTCTTAATTGGGAAATATTTTGGGTGCTGCAGGAGCTTATGCAACAGATTCTCAGTGGTACATTGTACTGCTAGAGCCTTGGAATTTTACATCGTGATTTGAAACCAGAAAATGTGCTCATCTCTGAAAAAAAGCTGGTGCTCAGTGACTTTGGATCAGATTGGGTTTTATTCGCTCTAACACCACACTTAGCCTCCAGGTGTGAGAAAATAATGCTTTTACTTACTGATCTAAACGCATCAGTGTTTTTCTGTTAAAATTCTTAATGCTGTAAGAGTAAAATATTCGAAAGACTGGGTATATTTTGATTGAATTAAGATTGAATGCTCTTGCAAGAGATTGGATTCTGTAACCAACAAGCAACTGCCTCAGGTCAAAAACAAAACATTACACTTAACAGTTATAGTACAGGCTTCTATATCAGCAAAAGTACAAAGAAAAAGTTTATAATTGAAAAAAAAATGAAGACTAAGAGGAAATGGTGCAACACTCATTTTCCGTGCAGCAGAGCTAGTTAGTGACTGTAGCTGTTGGTTTTGCACTCCAGGACGACAGAACCAACCTATACACTAATGACACTACAGAGTAGTGTGTTCCAGAAGCAGTAAAAAATACAGTAGCTCTTCTATTTTTTTTCCTCGAACTGTTTGAATTCCCATACAAGTACTTGGGGCATGTGATTATACTTGTGCTTCTCAGGTCACTGCTATTGCGTATAGGATGCCAGAGATGCTTTTAGGTGCTCTAACCTACACAAGTGTTGTTGATGTTTGGTCTATAGGATGCATATTTGCTGAGATTGCGAGGGAAAATAATTTATTTGGAGGGCATTCAGAGATCGAGGTACTAAAAAAGATATTCAGGTATCATGAATTTTGTGAAGATTAACTGTCTTGCCCATTTTATTGTCTATATCCTATTCAAATCTACTCATTTGCTAGAGATTTTCATGAAGCATAATTGAAACTCCCAAGGAGGACAAACTATGTTCATTACCATCATTCCCTCTCGCCATTCCCAATAATGAACCTAAGTTAAAGTGGCAATTAGACTCCATAGTTGTTTAAGTGCCTTAAATGTATTTCTATTTTCTAATCATAAAATTACGATGCTGCTCCTAGGATTTAACTGAAGTGGTGCTGCAGTTGAACGATGATGGAATTGATCTCCTTGGAGTTAAGTCCTAATTTGAACATGTTTATATAATATAACTACACAAAAGAAAGGGTGACTTTGAGACTGAACACTATTGACTGTGTATGTTTAAGATTTTTCAATTTAGATTGTTTTTATGCTTTGAATTTATCCGCTTTCTTGGGGTGTGATTTGTTAGTGTTTAATCTCTGCGTGTTCCTGCTTCTGGGTTCTGCTGTGTTGAAGACGTATCACCAACATCAAATAGCTCAGTAAATTTTTTACTTTTTCGGTTAATCAATTTCCAAAAGGTTCCATTAATAAAGTGTGCATTCCTATCTAGATATATACAAATGCACTCATGCGCATCACAAAGAGAAATAAGTAGCTTTTAGTTACAATGAGATGTTACCCTGGGTCAAAAAGAAAAATCAAGACAAAACAAAAACAATATTGCTGCCACTATATACCTGACCTTGAAATATTGTCATTGCCAAACAACAAATAGACATTCTGGATTAGGTGTGTTTAGGTAGTAAATATGTGGAATTTGAATACCTATTCACTATTTAGGCTGCTATATTTCCCTCCATGCCAAACCTCAAACTATCATCTTTACACCATGCAAACTCTTAACTTATTATGTGCTCTGATTCCTTCAGTATTTATGATGAAATTTGTTATTGTCCTCATCATGTTTACTTGATGTGTGCTTTTGCAAAAAATGCTGGTTCTCGATCGTCATGCTAGAATCACCGCAGAAGTTGCTTTGGCACATCCCTACTTCAGAAAGCATTGAATGTTTGATTTCTTAACATGTAAAATTTGTCAATTTTGGGGCCTATAAAGCCCTGCTGATCCAAAAACCCAACGACAAACATCCTTAAATGCAAAGAGGTACTATCTAAAAATAAAAAATAGAGAACATGATAGCCCATCCAAAAAAGACTTGTCGGATGAAAGAACAGAACATAGGCACGTACCATGAAAAAATCTAGTAGTTTCATTTAAATTTCCCTCTTCACCTGCTTTGTGAAGTAGGGATGTGCCAAAGCAGCTTATGCGGAGATTTTAGCATGAGGATCGAGAATCAGTATTTTTTGCAAAAGCACACATCAACATGTAAACATGATGATGACAATAACAAATTTCATCATAAATACTAAAGGAATCAAAGCACATAATAAGTGAAGAGTTTGTGTGGTGTAAAGATGATAGTTTGAGGTTTGGCATGGAGGGGAATATAGCATCCTGGATAGTGGATATGTATTCAAATTCAACCTATTTACTACCTAAACACACCTAATCCAGAATGTCTATTTGTTGTTTGGCAATGACAATATTTCAGGGTCAGGTATATAGTGGCAGCAATATTGTTTTTGTTTTGTCTTGATTTTTCTTTTAGACTCAGGGTAATATCTTATTGTGACTAAAAGCTACTTGTTTCTCTTTGTGATGCGCATGAGTGCATTTGTATATATCTAGATAGGAATGCACACTTTATTAATGGAACCTTTTGGAAATTGATTAACCAAAAAAGTACAAAATTTATTGAGCTATTTGATGTTGGTGCTACAACGTCTACAATGCAGCAGAACCCAGAAGCAGGAACACGCAGAGATCAAATACCAACAAATCACACCCCAAGAAAGCGGATAAATTCAAAGCATAAAAACAATATAAATTGGAAAATCTTAAACATACACAGTCAATAGTGTCCAGTCTCAAAGCCACCATTTCTTTTGTGTAGTTATATTATATAAACAAGTTCAAACTAGGACTTAACTCCAAGGAGATCAATTCCATCATCGTTCAACTGCAGCACCACTTCAGTTAAATCCTAGGAGCAGCAATGTAATTTTATGATTAGAAAATAGAAATACATTTAAGGCACTTAAACAACTATGGAGTCTAATTGCCACTTTAACTTAGGTTCATTATTGGGAATGATGGTAATGAACATAGCTTGTCCTCCTTGGGAGTTTCAATTATGCTTCATGAGAAATCTCTAGCAAATGAATAGGTTTGAATAGGATATAGACAATAAAATGAGCAAGATAGTTAATCTTCACAAAATTCATGATACCTGAATATCTTTTTTAGTACCTCAATTTCTGAATGCCCTCAAAATAAATCATTTTCCCTCACAATCTTAGCAAATATGCATCCTATAGACCAAACATCAATAACACCTGTGTAGGTTGGAGCACCTAAAAGCATTTCTGGCGCTCTATATGCAATAGTAGTAATCTGAGAAGCATAATCAAAACCACATGCCCCAAGTACTTGTATGTGAATTCAGACAGTAAGAGGGAAAAAAAATAAAGGAGCTACTGCATTCTTTATTGCTACTGGAACACACTACTTTGCAGTGTCATTAGCATATAGGTTGGTTCTGTCGTACTGGAGTGCAAAACCAACAGCTACAATCACTAACTAGCTCTGCAGCATGCCCGAAAAATGGGCGGTGCACCATTTCCTTTTAGTCTTTATTTTTTTTTATTTCAGTTATAGACTTTTCTTTGTACCTTGGTTGATATGGGAATTTGTACTATAGCTGCTACGTGTAATGTTTTGTTTTTGACCTGAGGCAGTTGCTTGTTCGTGATAGGATCCAATCTCTTGCCAGAGCATTCAATCAAAATATACCCAATTTTTCGAAGGTCTTATTCTTACAGCAGAAAGAATTGTAGCAGAAAAACACGGATGCATTTAGATCAGTAAGTAAAAACATTATTTTCTCACACCTGGGGGCTAAGTGTGGTGTTAGAGCGAATGAAACCCCGAGCTGATCCAAAGTCACTGAGCACCAGCTTTTTTTTTTTCCAGAGATGAGCACATTTTCTAGTTTCAAGTCACGATGTAAAATTCCAAGGCTGTGGCAGTACGAGGTACCACTAAGAATCTGCTGCATAAGCTCCTGTAGCACCCAAAACTTTTCTAAATTAAGAACACAACATAAATTAAATAATCTTCTTACCTTTACTATGTCTGGATCTTTGAATCTCTGTGATCCTGCCTCCAAAAGCTCTCTCATATTGAAAATGAAGAGCTCAAACACCATGCACAGCTTGCCATCATGAAAAAGGCGCCTTGTAAATTATGAATCAACTTTGTATATATATATATATTAAGGGTTATCGGAGGACAAAACCTCTTTTCTAATTAGAGGAAACATCACACTTGACAATGTTGGGATGTTCTATTTCATACAACATATAGATATCTCCAGCCAACTTCTTGGTAATTTTAACCTGCAAAAAACAGATGATTTTCATAGCTACCGCTTGAATATTAGCTTTGTCAGTAGCTGAATAAACAATTCCATAGGCTCCTCCTAGTGGATAATCGTCCATTTCAAATTTGTAATTCTCCATTTTGAATGTCCCGCGCTAATGAAAATTTCAGTATCATTTTTAAATTTAGCAAGGCAGTCACACGAATTATCAAACAATTATTAACTAAAACATACTAAATTCACAAATCAAAATTTAAGCCTAATAGAGTGAATTACCTAACTAATCGTTGTTTGTTTGGCTACTGAGAAACATTTCAGTATCATTTTAAAATTTAGCAAGTTAGTCACACTAATTATCAAACAATTCTTATCTAAAACACACCAAATTCACAAATTAAGATTTAGCCTAATAGGATGAGTTGTGTAGCTCATTTTTTAATGCCCGTTTCTTTGTTTGGCTACTGAGAAAATAAATTGAACTCCAAAACTTTTTGCTTGTATAGAATGAACAATAGATGATTAATTCTTCTGATATTTAGGTCTTTGGTTTTGATTTTCTCTTCAGTTGAATTTTCCTAGCAACCAAACAAAGGCTAGAAAACTCACCGTCTGAAGAAAGAGAGAACAAATCCGCCGGAGTTTGCTGGATGCTTTTGAGAGAAAATGAACACCAACAAATATTTCCACGATCTAAGCTAGTGTGTGTGTGTGTGTGTATATTGCATGCTCCACGATCTAAGCTAATGTAAAGATGACACGTGTGCTAAAAAAAAAACCAGAGGAGAGCGGGAAGTATTTGATCCTTTGCGTTGTGGATTGATTTCAAATTTAAATATATTTATTTAAATACAAACCATGTTTTTTCATTTAATAATCATCATCTTCTTATTAATTTTTTTCAGATGAATTTTTCCTTTGGATTAATTCCAGTGCTAAGTCAGTCGAACAATCAAACACGTGCATATCACACCCATTTGCATTACTAAATATGGATGAAAACTTAATAAAAGGTTCCAATTTTAAATAAAAATAAATATAAGCTAATATGAGCATAATAAATATTACTGATTTTTTGTGTATAAAATCTACATTATAGTTAATGAAAATTAGAAAAAAAGAATGAAAGCATGAAAATACCTTATACAATTAACAACTCACATTCACGAATTCTCGGACAAAAATTCAAATTCACATGAGAAAAGATTAGTTTCTATTGTGAGTTTCTAATAAAATGAAGCAAAGATAAAATTCAAACCCGAATTTGTTCAAATTTAATGTTGAAAATCACACTAAGAATTTTAAGCTACAGTTACTTTGTTGTTGCTGCTCACATTATGTTTTTAGATCGTTTTGATGTACTGATGTGAATAATAATTTTTTAAAGATAAAAAAATATTAACTTCCATGACAAGATTGAGCAGTTTCCTTTAGCCATTTCACCCATTATGTTTTCTTCTTCTTAAAATCCAAGCACTCTCGCACTTGATTTCAAGCTCTCTCTCTAGCCTTCATTTCTTTTCACTTGTTTTCATCTTCTACGAGCTTTTTAGATTATATTTTAGGTGGCCAGTGTTACATCTTGGGTTTACCTTTTATTTTTTAAAAAAGTTGGGACAATATACTGGCCGGATCCAAGGCTATTTGGATCCTACACAAGTAGGGCCTAAGGATAGTTGGGTTCTACAATATGTAGGGCCCAAGGATAATTGGGTCTTGGTGTGTCTAAGCACCACATGTGAGCTGGGGTGTGCCAAGCCTCCAAGTCCCACATGAGTGTAGGGGTGTGCCTAGCACAGAGGTAGGACCCAAGCGTCACGTGTGCGTAGGGGTGTGGCCAACACTAAGGCAGGACCCAGGCGCATGTAGGCGCAAGGTGTGTGCCCAGCTCCCAAGCAGCTGCCCAAGCGCCACATGTCCCCACATAGTTTTTCTTCAATGATAATAACAATTTTTTTAAATTTATTAATGATGATGATAGTAATAATAGTAATAGTAATTTTTAGTTTTACCTTCCAAATCAAATCTATGGTTGTTTTTCAATATTAAGAATAATATTTTTCTAATTTAGTAATTATTTGATTAATAATATTAATTATTATAAAAATAATAATATTTATAACATAAAAGATAATATTTTCAATATTAATACTTTTGATTATAGTAAAAATAATAATATTCATAACACACATAATACTATTTTTAATTCCAAGAATATTTAGAACGCAAATAATAATATTTTTTTATATTAAAAATTTGAATTCTTATAAAAATAATAATATTATAACACAAATAATAATATCTTTGATATAAATATGTTAAATTATAAGAAACATAATAATATTTAGAACCCAAATAATAATATTTTGATATGAATACTTTGAATAATAAGAAAAATAATAATATTTTTTAGATGAATTCTTTGTATTATAGGAAAAATAATAATATTTACAACGCAAATTATAATAATTTTTATAATAATACGTGAAATTGTTGAATATTTTTAATAATACAACGTCGTGGGCTAACTTTTTATTTTTATAAAAAATACCATAAAAATTTAAAATATAAATGATAATATGTTTTCAATATTAATAGTAATATTTTCTTTGAAATTTATTAATTATTTTATTAATAATATTAATTATAATAAAAATAATAAGATTTCTAAAACAAATAATAATATTTAGAATCCTAGGATCTAGAACCCTTTGGTCTTGATAGATGACCCAACAAAATTAGGTTCTTACGCATGACCCATTGATCTTGGGTCTTGACGACAGACCCATTTCCCTTGGTTCCAGCGCAATGAGCCAAGCATCAGCTGTCCCCAGGTGGGGAGCGGTAATGGTTCCCGTCTAGCGTAGCCCCTCCACATATGCGTAGTGGTGTGCCCAACACGGAGGCAGGAGCCTAAGCACCACGTGGGCACAAGGGGTGTGCCCAACCCCCAGACAGCAACTTAAGAGCCACGTGTCCCCACGTAGTTTTTCTTCGATAATAATAATATTTTTTAAAAATTTATTAATAATTGTAATAATAATAATAGTAATAGTAATTTTTAGTTTTATCTTTCAAATCAAATCTATGGTATTTTTTCAATAGTAAGAATATTTTTTTATATATAATTTAGTAATTATTTTAATAATAATATTACTTATTATAAAAATAATAATATTCATAACACCAAAGATAATATTTTAAATATTAATAATATGTTTCAATATTAATAGTAATATTTTCTTTGAAACTTATTAATTATTTTATTAATAATATTAATTATAATAAAAATAAAAATATTTCTAAAACAAATAATAATATTTAGAATTGGCTCCTTACGGACAACCCATTGATCATGGGTCCTACGCAGGACCCATTCCCCTTGGTCCAACAGTTTGACCCAAGCGCCAGGCGTCTCCAAGGGGGCACGGGCATGGCCACGCTTAGCGCAACCCAAGCGCTATGTGTGAGCTGGGGTGTGCCTAGCACGGAGGCAGAACCCAAGCGTCATGTGGGCGGAGGGGTGTGCCCAACAGTGAGGCAGGACCCAAGCGCCACATGGGCGTAGGGGGGTGCCCAGCGCTGAGGCAGGACCCAAGCGCCACGTGTGCCCCACCCCCAGGTAGGAGCCCAAGCGCCAAGTATCTCCGCGTAGTTTTTCTTCAATAATAATAACATTTTTTAAAATTTAATAATAATAATAATAATAATAATAATAATAATAATAATAATAATAATTTTTAGTTTTACCTTTCAAATCAAATCTATGGTTATTTTTCAATATTAAAAATAATTTTTTTTCTTTCTAATTTAGTAATAATTTTATTAATAATATTACTTATTATAAAAATAATAATATTTATAACACCAAAGATAATATTTTTAATATTAATACTTTTGATTATAGTAAAAATAATAATATTCATAACACAAATAATACTATTTTTAATTCCAAAAATATTGAAAATGCAAGTAATAATATTTTTTTATATATTAAAAATTGAATTCTTATAAAAATAATAATATTATAACACCAAAGATAATATTTTTAATATTAATACTTTTAATTATAGTAAAAATAATAATATTCATAACACAAATAATACTATTTTTAATTCCAAGAATATTGAAAATGCAAGTAATAATATTTTTTTATATATTAAAAATTGAATTCTTATAAAAATAATAATATTATAACACCAAATAATAATATCTTTGAGATGAATATGTTGAATTATAATAATAATAATAATAATAATAATATTTTGATATGAATACTTTGAATAATAAGAAAAATAATTATATGTTTAGATGAATATTTTATATTCAAAGAAAAATAATAATATTTAGAACTCAAATTATAATAATTTTTATATTAATACTCAAAATTATTGTCTATTTTTAATAACACTGTGCCACGGGCTCACTTTTTATGTTTATAAAAATTATCAAAAAAATTATAATATAAATAATAATATGTTTTCAATAATAATAAAAAGATTTTCTTTCAAATTTATTAATTAATTTATTAGTAATATTAATTATAATAAAAATAATATTATTTCTAAAACAAATAATAATATTTAGAATCCTGAGACTTAGGAACCCCGGGTCTAGTGCCATGACCCTTGCGCCAGGTGTCTCCAAGTGGGGCACGGGCATGGCTCACTCCCAGTGTATGCAACCCAAACACCATGTGTGCGCCGGAGTTTACCAGCCCCCTGGCAGGCATCCCACGCGCTACGTGTGTGTTGGGGGTGACCAGGCCCCAAACAGGCATCGCAAGCGCCACGTGTGCACATGGATGTTCCCAGCACTAAGGTAGCAACCCAAGCGCCATGTGTGCGCTGTGGGTGCCCAGCCCCCAGGTAGGCAGTTGAAGTGCTATATGTGTGCAGCTCTAGGGTGCGCACCTCTAGCTTGGCGTTTGGGACCTTCTAGCTGTAGCCTCACACATGCCCCCACCAAATAGTGCAGTCCATAGTGAAAGCACTCATAGTTTATAGTACTCGCGCTACAGTACAGAACAATGCAATTTACAGTGAATTCACTCACAGTGAATAGTATTCCGCGCTATAGTAAAATACTGATCAATATTAGTTATAGTTAATTTTTTTACTCAAAATACTGATTTATAGTTAATTTTTTTACGTAATCTCCCTAAAAAAACCCATACAAATGAGTTATTTCTTCTCATTTTAATGAAGAATAAAAATGGACACCCCGACAGCATGTTTTTTAATAGGAAAAAGGAATGAAAATTTGCTCTAATTTATAATTTCACCCCTTGTACTTGTTTTTCCGACCTAAATTGTAAAGCCTTTTTAAAATTTGATTAACCTAAAATTTTAACCCAAAGTAGAAAAATATATCAGAAGACTCATCATAAAATTTCATTATGATCCAACTGTTGGATTAAGAGTTGTGCTAGATAGTGTAAAACTAGTCAATAGATGATTTTACATAAAAATCTGAATTTTCCGGTTCAATTCTTGCATCGATCGTATCAGCTATCCCATTAAATCCTGGGGACCATTTCTTTATTTCTAGAAATATTTATTTAAATTTTCCTTAATCTTATATCCGTCGAAACTTGTTGCTGGTTTTGCGGATGTAATGAGTTTTTTAACTAAAAATAATAATTCTTATTTTAAATTTATTAATACTTTTAAATTTATTTATGGTGATCATCTCTTTATTATACATCACTTTTATTATGATTTTCGTTATTTATTCATTTGTTTTTATTTTGAGTTTCATTACTTGTTCAGATTTTATTACCTTCAATCTTACATTTACACATGGCTTACAACTAGGTTTTAGTAATATTATTAAAAAGTTTCCCATACATTCAAGAAATTTTAATTTCGCCCATAACATAACATAGTTAATTTATATAGTTAAGTCTATATTATTTGTACTGAAGCAATCCAATAAATATCTTATAAAAAAATTGGGGTGGAAGTACTACAAAAAAGAGAAATAAAACAAAACGAACTTAAACAAAAGAAGCTTATAGTTGAAAGAAGAAAAGGAGAATGAAAATTGTATTATTTTTTTTTAAAAATATAGTATGATTTGAATGAGAAATACAATAAAAAGAGAAAAAAAATATGATTTTGTAATTTGTATTTGTATTTTCTATTTTTGCACGTTTTTATTCTAATGTTTATTAATAATTCAAATCATACTATATTTCCAAAAAACAATACCATAGTATATAAGTTTACCAAACAACTCTAAAAAATCATATTTTATTTTTAATTTTTAATTTCATTTCTAATTTAAAATCGTACAATATTAAAAAAAATATATGATTTTTTGAAACATTTTTATGCCATTTTTTGCTTTATATTTTAATTTTCTATTTTTGCAATTTTTTATTCTAATTTTTATTAATAATTCAAATCATACTATATTTCCAAAAAACAAATCATGGTATATAAGTTCACAAAAGAAATCTAAAAAATCATATTTTAATTTTAATTTTGAAGTTGTATTTTTTTCCTTTTTCCTTCAATGTTTTTATGCCATTTATTCTTTTTATTTTCACTTTTTCTAATTTTTGTTGATTTTTCTTTATTAAAGTTCTTACTGAATATTTTTGTTGATAATGTTTCAGAAGCCTGTAAACTTAATAAGAATATTTAAAAGTTTATTCATAAACTCTAATGAAAGTATGTAATAAAGAGAAAAACTAAGCGCATATGGATAACACAGTAGTACAAGAGAATAGATAAACGTTTTAAGCACAAAATCAAGAATAAAAAAAAAACTCTGCAAGTATTAAATCCCAATATCAAATGAAATTAATAAAAGTTGATGAAAATAATTATTTTTATTCTCCTTCATTAATCAAATATTTTGAGATGCTTTCCTAGGCAACTTAAGGGTTAATTAGTTTAGGTTTTCCTTTCATAATTTATTTTTCATTTTTTTGATTTATTTTAAATATAATGTTTCAACTTGATTAAGCTCAAGTACTTGATGATTATGACTTGTCCGTCCAATTTCAAGTGTTAAATGTAATTTAATTATATATGACTTATGTTACATAATTTATTAAAACAAGTAAAGCAATTTTAGTAGCATAAAAATAGTTGAATATTTCTTGGATTATATTTAATTTATTAATATTTTATTGTAAAAAAAACATCACCATTTATAATCGTTTTTCCCTTATATATATATATGCTATTTTTTCCTTTTCATATTTCTAAAAAAAGAAGAAATAGAATTAAGTTATAAGTATTTTTTTTTTATATTGATCAAGTATATAGTTTTTGAATCAATAAAAACGAATTAATTACTTTTGCTATTAATTATTAAGTTAAGTAATAATTTAATACAGTAACGGTATTCCAGTAACGCCTTCTTGATGTTTCATTTTGTTGCCGAAGGTGCTCACCTTATTTCGGCTGGGCATATATGTAAATTCCCCAGTCCTTTATAAGCCCATATAAAAACCCTAGTTT
>Ga0325402_1003372_pt1 | contig 14406 bp, 7 predicted proteins | sample PopdelMetagenome_22_FD_207212 | JGI IMG/M metagenome (GOLD analysis project Ga0325402, IMG submission 207212) | Populus deltoides microbial communities from Bellville, Georgia, United States - Xylem-PdKOR-R3 | ecosystem: Host-associated > Plants > Phyllosphere > Stem > Wood/Secondary xylem... | reverse complement strand
TTGTTTATGCTTTTCATTTCCTTTCCTTTACTTAGTTAACTTATATCTTATTTATGTTCTTATCTTGTTTATTTATATTTCTCTTCTTCATTATGTTTAGCTAAGTTTATTACATTAAGGTGAAAATATTATACCAATGGTGTAAGAATAAGTATAGTATAAACTCAACATGGACTTTAATGTTTGATACTAACATGTTTTGTATTTGCTATCTTATTCACTCTTAATACTTTGCTTGTTAAATGGTTAATCTAGATTTATGTTGTATAACCTTGGTACAACAAATACTTGGCACTTTCATAGCCCAAACTGCATGATATAACCGACACCTATGCTATGAAAGGAACTTGATTTGTTGTTAACATAAGTTATAATCATGAATACCTGACAACATTTACAAGTATTAGCATTATTCGAAGAAGATAACTAATGTAATCATGTTAATAATTTATAATCCGATTGGAACCTCCTTTGTGTGTGGTTTCTAGTTGAGTAATAAGAGTTTATACTATACTTGTTTGAAATATCATTAGTGGATCCTCTAACCTACACAATTATTTTTATCATTATTTAATCCTTATATCAATATCACATCTCAAAGCTCTCTTCAACTTATTATGATTATTATTATTATTATTATTTATAATTTAATAGAGTTAACCTCCCTGTGGTTCGACCCTGGTCTTGTCGGGTTATTTATTACTTCGACACTCCTACACTTGGGAGAAGACATCAATCTTTTGGTCGTGTCAACCAACATAGTATTGAACAAATTTTAGGTGCTACTGTACTTGTTAATTTTGAGCATTAAAACAATATAATTTGGAGCTGGTGTATTTCAAATGGAACTAGTCTTGACTTATTTGTAGTTGTATAACTCTAGACATGAGAAAACATTGAGTAAAGGTCCAGACTGACATAGTACTGGACAAATTTCTTATGTTACTATAATGAGTGAGTTTAGATATATAGATGGAAAAATTAGGTGTTGTGTCCTTTATGAAAGTTGTCACCCTATGTATTAGCTTTTCATAGAGACAAACCATGCTCAAAAAAGGATTTTGAAACTTTAGTTACAATTAAAACACCAAATAGTGTTTAGGGTTGGGTGGACTAAACCAGCAAGGACTAATTAAGCTCTAATCTTTACTTAGAATTTGTTGATGATTAAAGGTTTTAACACTTGGAATGGTGTAGTAAAAAATTGATGAAATAAACATTTAATGTTAATACCCATGTTTCGGTCTATAGGAATTTAGAAGGGAGAATCCTTGAGAATGTACATGTTGAACTTGATAGTGTACTGCTTGACAACATTGTGATGATCTTGATGAGGTTTTGGAAAATAATATGATCCTTGAACATATTTAGTAGTACTTCGTAATTGGTATGTGTAAAACACCTTATGCCACATGATAATGAATGAGAATTTGATGTTGCCACATGAAGAACAAAAAAATAAGCTTGTTAAGGGAATGACATAGGCTTCGACCACCTTAAAAGAGGATAGCAAAGAAAGACCCTCATGAAGATAGTGATGGTTTCTCTTTAACAATGTTTGATGAATGTGTGATATTGTCATGAAATAGAAACATTATATGTTTCCCTTGCTTCATATATTTTGGATGTGAATTTGGTTGTAGTTTATGTCCAAAACTAGGTTAGAGTATGGTATTTAGGAGGAAAACCTAGTATTGACCATATGCGTGAATTTAGAAAAAAGAAATGCTAGAATGACTTAGTTTTCGTTGATGATTTTTAGTGTCAAAATGACTTAGTTTTTTCATTGATGATTTCTAGTGTCAGAATGACTTAGTTTTCGTTGATGATTTTCAGTGTCACTTAGCTTTTGTTGATGATTTGCAGTTTCAGAATGATTTAGCTTTCGCTAATGATTTTTAATGTCAAAATAACTCAGTTTTGTTGACAATTTCAGTGTCATAATGATATAATTTTTGTAGATGACCTTCATTAAAATTAGATATGGATGTCTTCTTACAATATTATCGCTGTACAATTATACAAACATGAGAGATGTTTGAATGAATGTATGTATGTTCTGGTATATATGTGGAAATGGTCTTTGACATTACCTAAATAAAAATATATAGATTAATGGTCATTTTATGTATCAGAAGACGCAATTGAGATCAGATCTTCAACCAAGCGAGGACACATTACGGGAGGGGCAGGTAGATGGTTTCCACTTTTAACTAATTATTATTAAATCCTTGAAATATTTATACATAATGTTGCTACTTGATTTTAATCGATTAAAATTACTCATGAAATGCAATGAATAATGATATGATTAGCTTCAGCTAATGGTATCCATATTGGACAACCAAGATTAAATGATGTGATTAGCTTCAGCTAATGGTATCCATAATGGATAGTCGTGATTTATTGATGAAATTAGCTTCGGCTAATGGTATCCATGTTGGAAAGCTGGGAATGAATGATAAGATTAGCTTTGGCTAATGGAATCCATGTTGGATAGCCGAGAATAAGCATTGAAGCTTCAATTTCTAGAACAACAAGGTAAGAAAGGGATAAGATTTCGCTTCGGAGTTCTCCAGGGCCTATTAGTTACTTCCTTCCAGGGCGGACTGACCTAGGGTTGCATCCTTGGCTCACTGCTGCAGAGTCTTGTCTAGTAGTAGGAAGACGAGATCTCTCTGAAGAACAAAGTGGAGGTCCAGTCCCTAACAGAAAAAAAAAGCCCAATAAGGTGACTTTAACTAAGACTTCTCTTCCCTCTATGCCATTTGTCCCTTCTCCTATTGATTCACTTCATCTGCACCTTTCGACATATGCATCTGATTCTGGTGAAGCTACAAGCCTCTTTATAGATAGGTCAGGCCTCTCTGGGTCGGATTCGGGCATGTATACAAATGTTGAAAGAATGAAGTCTGGGGACAACAGGAAACGTTTGGAATGGGATCCCCAAACCCATCCTATAAGTTCTTTTTGTTCAGGGCGGAGAACATTATCTTTCATTCCTTAGTCGTTTGCCCGAAGTTTTATCAGTGGTTCGGCTCTTTGCCCCAACATTGTCTGCCGATTCAATTGATGCAGCTCGTCCGTCAGGATGGCTCGACGTGGATCCCTATTCTTATTCCTAGTTCCACCTTCAACGACCTGGCAATAACAAGAATGAATGTCGTGCAGTCAGAACGAATGAACGAATCCCTGGGTATGGAGATCCAATTTCTGATTCACCTGTTCCAAGGAAGAGATAGAATATCTAATTCAATTAGCAGATCTATTGCTGAGACATGCACCTAAGACAAATTCAGTGTGCAACCGAAGCACGCCAAGAAGCCGAGTGACGTGCCGCACTACTAATTGAGTGCCAGTATGTAGTTGTGCTGTCAGTAAGAAGAGAGTCGGTGCCTTTAGAAGTCTAGTGTGTGCTTTAGTTTGCAGCTAGCGTAGCGCGGAACATAGAAAGGGCTTTCCTCGCTTTTGGCTAATAATATCTATGTTGGATAGCCAGGAGTAAAGAATGAGGTTAACTCTGGTTAATAGGGTCCATACTAAGATTACCGGTAATGAGTGTTGTGAGTCATCTCATTTGAAAGCATTTAATAATATGATGAAATAAAGAGTATGAGGTGTTATTCACAATCGAAATTAATATTTAAATAACCATATACAAAATTGATCATAGTTATACATGAATAGTTATGCATGGAAGAATCTTATTTGTACAAGGATTCTTAGACCATAATACGTGTCATCAGTTGTTTGTTAAATATAGCTCAAATAAAATAATGTGGTATAAGGTTGTATTAAGATGTGGAGTAAAATATTAAAGATAGCTCGGTAGGAAGATATTAATAGTCGAATTTGTTGGCAATCAAATGGATTTGCCAGAATTATTAGCATCCATCCGTGAGGGGATGACTAGATCATACTTAGTAGACATAGTATCGGGGACTAAGGATAAGATAAGAATGATACTTAGTGGCCGCAGTGTCAGTGACTAAGGATAAGAAAGGAACAATACTTAATGGCCGCAATATTAGTGACTAAGGACAAGGTATAAATCGATATTAGACTATTAATTACCAATATCTATGAATATGACAACTTTTTGATATTTAGTTGCCCAAAACAATGATGACCAAGGAAGCAAAGTTTGATTTTGTTAATTATAAGATGATGATGTAGATTCTCCTTTCCCTATGCTTCTATTTAAGTTGACAAATCGTTTAAACTAAATTGTGGGCAACATAAGTTACTTCCTAGATGTCCCTAATATAAAGAGAATTCATGTGGTTGTCTTTGTTTTGAATGGAGACCATTGTCTTGTTGTTTCCAATAAGTAGAAATCATGGTGTTGTTGTTTCCAAATAATGGAAATCATTGAAACTATCCTCGATTAAATAATGGAAACCATTGTGTAAGACCATTAACCAATGCTTAAAAATGTATATAACAAGGGGGTTGATTACAAACTTAAGACATAATATCGTTCGATGTATTACTAAGTCAAAATAAATGTGAATGGGGGTGATAATGTAACAAACATCTATTATACCTAAAAAATATAAAATATGGTAATGTTACAAACAAATTATGTTAAGTAGTGATGGTGATGAGTAAACATTGGATTAATACGTGTGGTTACTTCAAGGATTGTACCCAAGAAAATCAGTAACTAAGGAAATGAAATATTAATTATTAATCAAGGAATCAAAAATTTAAAAAAATGAGTTGTTACGTGGTGATGTATAGTCGACAACCTTATATTTAAATGTATTAACTCATTGTAAAGGCAATGTGGAAAGTGACAAATATGAATTTAAACGTCATAACAGCTAGTGTGTAATTCAATATGTGTATGATGTAATTGATGCTAAAAAAATTCTGGATAAGCATATTGTTCTCCTTCCTTATGAAAAACCACGTACATGTATTTTATGGCTAGATGTCAAATTTATAATGTTATTTTAGTTGCAATGATGAGCATGAGTATTGTCATATAAGTTGAGGTATTATTGAATTTGAGTTGAATGTTTTGAGCAAGATTGTTAAAAGTGTTATTTGACATAATGATTCATTTTCCTTATAAAAAATCATGAGAATAAGTTTTCTTGATGACTAATAACTCTTATAATGCTATATATGTTGCAGGTCTTTGACACAAGGTGAGCCAGCACTGATTGTGTTGTTTTACTATTATAATTTTGTTAGGTGCTTATTTTTATGTCCTATGAATACTTAAAATTATGTTAATAACTTTTTTTGTTGTGTGTGTGTGTATCTATCACACATATGTTTTAAGTAAATGAAAAATAAAAAGAATATAAGATGAATTGTGAGAAGTGATGTGAAAAAATCAAATGGATAAACAATTAAATTGGTGGGTGGCCGAAGGCTACTGCATGTATGTATAGAGTTATTTGATATTGTGTTGCCCAAGAGGATAAGAAAAGAACTGAGAAAATATACAAGTTATAGGGGAAACTCTGCTACAAATTTGGTAAACCAAAGAATCAATAATGAGATGTATTGTTAGACAGATTGCATAAAAAAATTACCCTATTATACTCAGACATAATGATTAGAAATATGAAAATTACTTGGAAATTTCAGGTCCCTACAGATGGCTTTATCTCACCAATGTTATATGCACCACTCTTCATGGGATGGTTTTGACTTACTTATTATTATATGCACCATTCTACAATGGATGGACTTGATCTTTCCTTATTTATATGCCCCACTCGTAATGGGATAGACTTGATCTTCCAATACTATATACATCACCCTCCAAGGGATGGACTTGATCTCCTCAGTGCTATATACACCACTTTTCATGGGATGACCTTGATCTTCCTAGTGTTATATGCACCACTTTATAAGGGATGGACTTGATCTCACCAGTTCTATATGCACCACTCTTCAAGGGATATATTTGATCTCTAAAGTGCTATATGCATCACTCTTTATGGGTTGAGCTTGATCTTAGTAGTGTTTTTTGCACCACTCTCTATGGGATGAACTCGTTCTCGCTGGTGCTATATGTGCCTCTCTCTATAGGATGGACTTGATCTCCCTAATGCTATTTGCATAATTCTCCATGGGATGGACTTGATCCCCCAAGGGCAATAACTTTAGTTTCTAAGGAATGGACTTGGTCTCACTTATAGAAATAGCAACATCATCCAATCACCACTCTTTAGTATGAGGCTCTCGTACCCTGTAAAAACAATGAATGATCATAATGACCACTCTTTAGTGGAAGGCTTTTAAGACCCATGACAATGTTGGGAAAGCTACATGCTCCTACTCTTAAAAAAACCTATAATCACTTAGAAATTTCTAAGTATAGTTTCATCCTCATTGGGTTCCACACAACGACTTAGGAATTTTTATAAATGATGGGTATGGTACCCTCAATCTCTTAGAAATTGTTACTATAATCACTTGGTATTTTTATCTAAAAATTTTTTTTTATGTCCAAATGCATATTTTTCTGCACCTTTTCCAACTTACATCCCCGTTTTATATGAGCAAAACTCACCACTTTACTTGAATTAAAGTCTTTGCATATTATTATATCACAAAGATTGAGGATTACTGATGAACCAAGATTTTATCAGTATATCTTTATATATCTTTACCAAAAAATATTGGATTAAGAAAAACATGTGTATAATTTTCTTGAATTCTCTAGTGTGTTGGGCTAGCACGCGCAAGCAATAAACACGCCCCAATATAGATGTGTTGGATTTGGCCAATGCCAGACCCAAGAGATGTGTTCTCTGCAGTGAAGTTGGGATTTGCTGCCAAAATTGTAGAAATTGAGTTGGTTGCAGTAAATTAACATTCGCTGCCGAATTATGTGTTTTGCAGCGAATTTGGGATTCACTGCCGAAATTGTAGAAATTGAGTTGGTTGTAGCGAATTAACATTCACTACCAAATTGTATATTCTGCAGCGAATTTGGGATTCGCTGATGAAATTGAGTTATTTGCAGCGAATTAACTTTCGATGTTGAATTGTGTTTCCTCCAGTGAATTTAGGATTTGCTGCCGAAGTTGAATTGTATGCCCTACAACGAATTTAAGATTCGCTATTGAAATTTGTAATTCACTGCCGAAGTCGAATTGTTTGCAGGAATTAACATTCGCCACCACATTGTGTGTCCAACAACAAATTTGTAATTCATTGCTGAAATTGTATTGTCTGCAGTGAATTTGTAATTCGCTGCCAAAATTGAGTTGGTTGCAGCGAATTAACATTCGCTGTCGAATTGTGTGTCCTGCAGCGAAGTTGAGATTCGCTGTGGAAGTTGTATTGCCAGTAGCAAATTTGAAATTCACTGCTGAAATTGAGTTGACGGCACCGAATTAACATTCGCTGCCAAATTGTGTGTCCTGGAGTGAATTTGGGATTCGCTGCCAAAATTGTATTGTCTACAGCGAATTTGTAAATCGGTGCTGAAATTGAGTTGGTTGCAGTGAATTGGCATTCATTGCCGAATTGTATGTCCTACAACGAAGTTGGGATTTGCTATCAAAGTTTTATTGTCTTCAGCAAATTTGAAATTCCCTGCCGAAATTGAGTGGATTGCAGTGAATTAACATTCAATGCCGAATTGTGTGTTTTGCAGCAAATTTAGGATTCGCTACCAAAATTATAGAAATTGAGTTGGTTACAGCGTGTGTGTTCTGCAGTGAATTTAGGATTTGATGCCAAAATTGAGTCGTTTGCAGTGATTTAACATTTGTTGCCAAATTATGTGTCTTGCAGCGAATTTGGGATTCGCTGCCGAAGCTGGATTGTCTACAAGGAATTTGTAATTCACTGTTGAAATTTAATTGTTTGCAGCGAATTAATGTTCGCTACCGAATTGTGTGTTCTGCGATGAATTTGGGATTCGCTGCCGAAATACAAAATTGAGTTGTTTGCAGCTAATAATTCGTTGCAGAATTGTGTGTCCTCCAACGAATTTAGGAGTCGTTGCCGACGTTGAATTGTCTACAACGAATTTGTAATTCGCTGTCGAAATTGAGTCATTTACAGTGAATTAGCATTTGCTGCAGCGAAGTACCATTCGCTGCCAAAATTATGCGCCAATAGCGAAATAGTTTTTGTTGCCGCAGCGTGCAGCCTACAGCGAACCAGTTTTCAAAATCGAACTGTGCAGCCCGCTGCGAACCAGTTTGCGCTGTCGATTTCTATAATAGGCCTCCCAAGCAGAAATGACTCAAATGTTTGTAACAATTTCATTGTGTGATGGTGTAAAATATGGAACACTTGAATGTGAACATATGAATTCTTGAAATAAGTATGGTGATGAATGTGATTCAAAGATATAAATGTACTAATTTGTGACCATTGATGTCTTAGGTGGTGCGATCGGAATCGGACCATCTTCAGGACAAGGACAACCCGCAGGTGGAGTAGGTAGGTGACTTCCACCTTCCTTTTTCATAACGTTGATTTATGAAATGCTTTAACATGAATTGTTACCGTATTGTGTTAGTATAAAAATTAAACTGCCAAATGAGTAATGTTGACAAAAATTTGATTAGTTAAAATGGTTAGTTAAACTTGGCTAATGGCATCCGAAGTGGATGGTCAAGACGAGTGAATGGTTAACCTCGGCTAATGATGACTTAAGAGGATAACCGAATTTAAGATTATAGTTGATTGCAAGAAATGAGGTATATAAATTTACAACAAACCGTACATACCAAGTACATAAAGGAACTACAAATGTCACACTTCAAACATGGGTTAATGTTAATGCTTCATTAAATTGCCAGACTACTTATTATCATTACTATTATTAAGTAATCGCATTCTTATAAATGTTTTGTACTGTTGCAGAGACGTCACACCAACGAGGTGCCCAGGTAACCCAATACATGGGAACCTACTTTTGCAAGGAATCATGTAGTTGCATTCTAAATCACGATGTATTTTGTATGAATCAATGTACTGAATGTATAACTATTATTAGATCCTTTTTGTTTAAATTTTTGATGACTATTAGTAGGACAGGAATGCAAACTCATGTCTATATATGTATATTTTTAATGTGAACTTCTAATCATGCAAACATAATAATATGTGTTTATGTAAAATTCACTTCTAAATGAAATGTTGATTGTTGTTGGTGTATGGATTGTATCTTGATGTGGTGAGGGAACAAGTTCGTTAATTACCGACACGATGTGTGTCAAGTATAAAAAAAATTACCGTTGTTTTGGGCTTGAAAAGCCAGGTTGTTACATCATTAGTCGAAGCTAAGCAATAACTCATCAACATTTCATAGTCAGTTTAACATTCATCAGCAACTTAATCAATATTTCATAGTCGGTTTAACATTCGTCAACAACCCAATCAACATTTCATAGTTGTTTTGACATTCATCAATAACTCAATCAATATTTCATAGTCGGTTTATCATTCATCGACAACTTAATCAATATTTCATAGTCCTTTTAACATTTATCAACAACTCAATCAACATTTCATAGTCAGTTTATCATTCATCGACAACTCAATCAATATTTCATAATCATTTTAGCATTCATCAACAACTCAATCAATATTTTATAGTTAGTTTAACATTCATCAACAACTCGGTCAACATTTCGTAGTCATTTTGACAATCATCAAGAACTGAATCAACATTTCATAGTCGATTTAGCATTCATCAACAAATCAATCAACATTTCATAGTCGGTTTAACATTCATCGATAACTCAATAACATATCATCCATAACTAAATCATTTCGGAACATTAACATTATACAAGAAAAAGGTGGAAATCACCTACCTGTTTTTCTCATGGGGTGCCCTAGCCTGTCAAAGGTCCGATCCCGGTCTCAACACCTAACACATAAATAATCACAAATCAATCTATTTGCACTCGGTAATCACATAACTTGTCATCAACCAGCGCACAAAGGCCACTGCAGACTTAGAAATCATTGATGAAAACTGAGTCACTGCTGACCCAGAATTCGTCAACACAACCCAATTTTATGGTTGATCCTAAAATCATCAGTGCATATAGACCACCACTAACTTAGAAATCGTCGATGAAAACTAAGTCACTGTCGACCTAGAATTCATCAACGCAACCTAGTTCTATGGCTGACGCTGAAATTATCAATGCACATGTCTTATTGTCAACACAAAAATCATTGACGTAATGCATGTCATTGCCGATTTAGAAATCGACAGCGACAGTCAAGTAATTTCTGTCTTAATCTCTCCATCATTTAAGCGTAAAGTTTACGCTAGGTTTTTCCCTTATCTTATAACACTCCCAAACTGAATTGAACATAAACCATAGCCAACCACATTCAATCTATCACAAGTATAATCACAACAACATGCTACAATTATAACTTCATTCACTTGGTTCATAGCCATGCAATTTTTCCGATTACATGATAGATTCAAAGCATTAACTTCAACATGAATTCCATTTCAGCTCAAACATCCTTCTAATGATTCAACAAGGTTATAATTATGTGCATTATATCCTTCTAACATATTTTCACATAATTTCTTCAAACACATGCAGAAATCTCGTCATTCACACCAATACACCTTTTGTTTTGATTCCAGGATGGTCTAAGGTTCTAATATGGTCACAATCCATGCATTTCATCACATTAAATTTGTATTTTGTCCAACCCTCACTAAGATCGACCCTCCTCCTAAGTTTGTGCATTCAAATTTATTTATTTCCTTTGTTAAATGTTCTGGAGTTAGGTCCCCCATTCAGCTCCACTTTCATGCATTTTCTAGTCTAGTTTCCCTTAATCATAGGTGTAAGAATCTTAGGCCATTTCTCTTGAAGTTTTCTTCCTAATTTTTGTCCAGAAGTTTCAAGGAATAAACAAAGAGGTGATGTTCTTCCTTTACCTCATGATTTTGGGGCAGTACTAGTTTAAGATTAGGTGGTATGTTCTTCTTCTTCTTTTATTAGGTTTCTTCATTTCCTCTCTTGTTGTCCAGCCAACCCTTTAAGCTTCTCTTTCTACCATGTTTCTAGTTTTCTCTCCTTCTCTTAACTCACTTCTCACTCAACATTTAAAGAAGATAGCATACAGGTTGTTTGGTTTCGGTTTTCTCCTTGAGAAATGGTATGTGTGTTGTAATAATGGCTAATGTTGGTTCTGGGAAGAGGCTTAGGCTCCTTCTCTTTTTATAGCTTCGGCCACTGTTTCTCCCTAAGTCTCCCTTCTTCTCTCATGCTCAGGGTGGTGCATATAGTTGGGTTTACTGGTTTTGCTTTGGAAAGAGAGATTTTTGCAGCCAAGGCTGCTGGCTAGCTGTTTTGGGAAAAAGGTCATTCTCTCTCATTTGTTGTATTTATACCCCTTTTAAATGTGAAGGCGTGTTTGGAAGGTTGGTTACCCATGTTCTTATCCTTGTTTATTGTATTCTAAGGCTAGTCAAATCCTTCATAGTTCTCATTTAGAGTAGGTCGGTTCTGCTCCCTCATATTTCCCCTTAGAGGAGGCCAGCCCTCCTAACTTAGGTCGGCCTAGTTTTAATTTTTATCAGGTTTTACATCCGCATGGATTTGTTAGCACGCACAGCCCCTGTTGACTCAGAAATCATTAACGAAAACTGAGTCGCTACTGACTCAGAAATCATCAACGAAACTATTTCCACAGTGGACGCATGGATTCATTAGCGCGTACAACCCCTGTTGACTCAGAAATCATCAGCTACAGTGAGATCATTTCTGGCTTTACTTTTTTTGTTAGGTATTTACATTACCTTAGATATAGTGTATTAGGGGTGATATTGTCATTCCTATACACAAAAAATCCCCTTAACTGGACTTTAAAGATCATTTAAGGTTTCTAGTTATCAAAATACTAGATGATGATTCCAAACCTTTATAACCATAAAAAAGACAATAATTCTTTATTCTTTCCATACCACCACCAAAATCCTGATTTAGAAGGATGATCATCACAATACCACACACAAGTGACAAAATAGAAATTCTATTAAGGAGTTTCTTGTTGGCTAAGCTTTATTGTTTGTTTGTCTGTTATGTTTTAATTTGATTATTTTGAGCACTGATTTTTAAACATGTATTTTTATACATATTCCTTATACATTATATGCTTTAATTTTTGTACATATTGCATATGTATTATATATTTGATATGGATTAATATCATCGTGCATCAAATGCTTTAATTTTTAAGAGCACATGTAAGCTTTTAGGTTAGGTAGGGGATTAATGGTCTGTCCTACATCAATTAAGGTTTAAATTTGTAAAACACTCAACTCAAATATGAGTGTTTGCTTCATAATTGTGGACATATGTACCTTAACTATTTTTTACAACGCCCTTGTACTATCCTTATAATGACCATCACTAGACAGATTTAAGACTCTTTTGAGACCATATAGAAAACATATTCATGTTCACTTAATGAATAGAACATATCCTTAGAATGTATGTGTAATCAGTAAATTGCATCAATGAAAGCCTAACATGTAGTATTATGAATTTAATGACTTTTAGGTGGAAAATGATCATCACATATATTCTACAAGAGTCTAAGCTATTAAAAAATGATTGAGATGCATATGGATTTTCTTATCGGTGTAAACAATAATGATGACATCAGATTTCTGAATATATAGATGATGACCATTGTCACCTTTAAAGGACGAACCCGTATTTAATTTACCTTTCTACAAGCATCTCATATTTATTTCCTTTGCAAACTTGAATGGTTTTTGTTTGAAAGATTAAAATATAGATCTCCCTTTAAAACAAACCTATAACACCAGATTCCAAAAGAAACTGATGAAAAATGAGGAACAAGCCCATTGGGAGGATGAACGTCAAAAAAGATATAGAAAACCTTAAAGGGGACATAGCAAGGCTCACCGGCCTACTTAAGTAGGAGTTAAGGGAAAAATATATAGAAGCCCTGGGTACTCAACCAACAACAACTCATTTAACAACCATAAATCTTTTCCATTAATAAAATTCGAGCCCTAGTAGGACATCTCTAAAATCCCAGTTTATGGGCCATTATCCATGTGTCCAACCTATTTGTCCCATAAGACTAACCCCTACAGTAGATTTTATTGGAGACAAAGCTATAAAAAAAAAGCTTGTAAAAAAAGAAGCTTATGAAAAATAGATGGCTTTAGAAGAAAGGATGAGGGCAATAGAAATGTCTAATCTATACACCATAATAAAAGCATTAGAAATGTGCCTAGTCCCTAATGTTATAGTACCGAAATAATTTTGAGTGCCCGAGTTTGTGTAGTATACATGAACTCAATACCAATTGACTTATTTAAAAACCTATTATAATAAGATCATATAAATTGTCCATGACAAGAAACTTCTTGTCCAACTTTTTTAAAACAACTTTAGTGACGTCGCCTTGACTTAGTATGTGAGGCTTGACAATACTAAGATTGAAAGGTGGAAAGATTTGGTTAGTGCATTTATAAAACAATACAAGTTTCATAAGGATATCACTCTGGATAAATAAGTGATCATAATTGTAAAACCTACAACTATAAAATTTTAGATTAAACTTCAATTGACAAATTCTCTTCTTTAAAAATAGATTATTTATTCAAACTTGGTTTACAAGCCATTTATTAAAAAAATAAGAAAAAAAACAATGAAATGAGGTCATTCATATGTTAAAAACATTTACCTAGATTTTTTTTTTCAAGTCAACTAGTTTACTTTTTATAAAACAAAAACAAAAAAAAAAAACGCTCATACATATGAATGATTATTTTTTATTGTTTAGGACCACTAGGTACCTCAAGAAGGGTGAGAAAACCTCGCAGATGGCTTTGGAGGGAAAAAAACAAAAAAACAAGTTCCTTTTAACTGGATTGACCATAAGACCGCTTAGCGAGTTCTAAGAGATTATTTGTGCAACGCAAGGAAAAAAAATGAAATTATTTGTGCAACGAAATTATATATATATATATATATATATATAACAAAGAAAAATTAACATTTATAAGACATCTGATTTCAACTGATTCACACGTAATGCTCATCCAAAACAATATGGCCTCTGGGAGCAGAAAGGTGGCTCTCCCTTCAGTGGTGGCGATCTCTCTTTTAAAGAATAACGGAAAGAACACCCTGAGAGTATTTCAAGGTTCATTAATCAAGCTTGAATTAATCTTAGCAGCCTGATTGCTATTGGCTCTAATCTTACCAAGCTTGCATTGGATTACTAAATTCCCATTGAGTTCCCAAAGAACACCCTAAGAGCAGTTCGATTCATATTTCTACATTTTAGGGTGAGGGCAGGTCCCCATCTAGTTAGTTTCGTACCAATCAGCGTGCTTGATTGAGGAATAAGGACTTCGACAACAAGGACAACGACTTGTACATAATCATGAGA
>Ga0325402_1003365_pt1 | contig 14411 bp, 10 predicted proteins | sample PopdelMetagenome_22_FD_207212 | JGI IMG/M metagenome (GOLD analysis project Ga0325402, IMG submission 207212) | Populus deltoides microbial communities from Bellville, Georgia, United States - Xylem-PdKOR-R3 | ecosystem: Host-associated > Plants > Phyllosphere > Stem > Wood/Secondary xylem... | reverse complement strand
ACCATTTCCGAACACATCAAAATCAGGATTAGGCCAGTATATGCTTGAAATATCAGGACCATCATATATCAACCTCAGCACATTATCATTATCAAAAAAGAAACTAAAATATCCAGAGGCATAAGACTCGCTATTATATTTTTTATATAATATTGAGATAATAAAATATTAGATCGATTCAGGTCAAGTCGGGTTAACCAGCTAATTCACATGCCAAGTCATGATACATGATAACCTCGTGAAAAACAAATCAAAATAAATTATGAAATCTAATTTCCAACAAACTCAATATTAAATGATGAAATTAGAAAAAAAATCAATTAAAAATAGAACAAAAAATAACCCGAGTCAACTTATGTTAACCTGCCAAACTTGCGACGTAGATCATTAGACCGGGATAATCCAATAGAAAAAAAATTGAAATAAATTATGAAGTTCAATTCTCAATCAACCTAATATTTAAAGATGAAATTGAAAAAAAATGATTAAAAAACAGGAAAAAGAACTCTAGTCAACCCGGTTTGACCCGCCAAACCAGTAACCTAAGTCATGAGATGAAGATAACCTCATAGAAAACAAACCAAAATAAATCATGAAACCTAAATCCCAATTCACCCATTGTTGAAGAATGAAATCGAGGAAAAAAAAGTCAATTAGAAAAGTGAAAAAACCTGAGTCAACCGAGTTAACTCGTCAAACCTGTGGTTCGGGTCAAGAAACTGGGATAACCTCATAAAAGTATATTGAAAGAAATTATGAAGTTCAGTCCCCAATAAACCTAATGTTAAATGATGAAATTAAAATTAAGAATTCTATTAAAAAAAAATAACTCGAGTCAACCCAAGTTAACCCACCAAACTCGTGACCCGAGTCATGAGACGAGGATAATCTCATTGTATTCAAACCAAAACAAATCAAGAAGTCTAATTTCGAATCAACTCAATATTGAAGGATAAAATTAAGAAAAAAAATCAGGAAAAGATAGAAAAACTCGAGTAAATCGAGTCAAACTCGTGGTTCGGGTCATGAAACTGACATAACCTCATAAAAAGTAAATTGAAAAACAATATGAAGCTCAATCCCTAATAAATCTAATATTATAGGATGTAATTGAAATTTGAAAAAAAGAAAAAGAAAAACATAGATGGGAAAAAAAACAAAGAAAGGGAAAAGAAAATATTATTCAAGTAAATAGTGTTTTGTGAGGAGATATACATTAAAATCCCTTCCTCAATTTTTTTTTTGTTAACTTTTGATTCATGAAAAAAATCATACATATATTTAGTTAGAAATGACTTTTAATTTAAATAAAAATTTGTTATGAAAACAAGTTACAATTTTTAACTTATGAATTCTACCTTATACTTTTTTTAAAAGAAATTAAATTATTTTTATTAAAAATGCTTCCAATTTAAAATTTAACTTATTTCTTTTATAAGTTATTTATAAAAAATAACTTTGATTAAAAGTTAAAGACAGTTTTCATAAATCATGCTAAGCCAATTTTTCTTAAATTTGCAATGGCCTTTTTACATGTGCATTTGTCAATATCATAGCAATTCTTGAGAACCTAAAAAATATATAGCAATTCTAGTTTTTCTCTCTAAAAAACATAGTTCTTACCAAAGAATATCCAATAACAAGTTTATGAACAAAGGAAAGAGAAAATAAATGAAGTGTAATCGTTTTGGTCTTTTAACCAAATGCATTCCTTGTTAATAATCCCACTACCACTTTCAAGATCAAGAGGTGTGACTATTCAATATCTTCAAAACATTTTGTGTCATTTATTCTAAATTCGATGGGTCGTTTCTTCATTTTTAAAAAAGCAATTGAATCCACCATTTTGACTAATTGTTTTCTAGATATGAGTAAATTACCTGAATTATTTAAAATATTCATAAAATATGAGTTGAAATGGTTTTCCAAATTTTTTTGGATAATTTTAGATAATTTTTTCTTAAAAACTCAATTTAGTTTCAGTTTCAGTTTCAGATTTTTAAAAATCTTTTCTTATTTAATAAACATTCTACTTTATAACTTTTAAAGAGTATAATATAATACTACCAGAAAATTAACAAATACATATAGACACACCAACAGAAATATTATGTTGGTAAATTGCAGTGAATTTTTGACTAAATATGCCATCACAGTAGACATTGGTAAACACCGACGAAAATATTTCCTCGATATATACCGAGGAAATTACAGTGGGAAAAGGAGGAATGAAAAAAAATCTAAAAAATACGATGATGTGTTGTTCTTACAGAAATAATTACCGACAGATTTAAATCTGTCAATTAAAATCATCGGTAAATCCGTTTATAATATTTAATTTATGACCTGACGAGCAATGAACTGCAATGAGCTGAGACCTTTTATTTAGTATGTATAATACTCCATATGTTGTTACTTTCGAATAATTTATCTCTTATACTATCATAAATTGATAGATTGATGAATTCCTCATAGGCAACATCGTTAATTTTGACCGTCTAAAAACTCACAGCTGACTGAATCTCAAATCTTTTGACTATAAAATGAACAATTTTCCTCATGGTTCATAACACATGTAAAAACTATTTAATTATTCTTATATCTCAGGATACTTAATTTCATTACACATTTCATGTTAACTGTGATGAAGATGTAATTCATGTACCAGGATTATCATTTGGGAGGGAATGCTAGTGTTACTTTGAATTTACTAAGTTTTGGTCCTGAAAGAAGGTGAAGTGCTATAACAGGCATTTCATCAATGCATGTGTTTAATACTAAAGAGTATAGTCAGGGTAGAAAGACATATAACAATAAGATATGTGTTAAGAGATCGACATCTAAAAAGTTTGAAGTTGACTGCCATGAGATGTGAGAAGAGGTCATTGAAATGCAATATTATAGCAAGCAGAATACAGTCTTTTTATTCAAATATTATTGGTATGATACCACTGATAGAGGAACAGAGCAGATCTCCATCATGGTTGCTTGAAATTAATACAAAGACTAGACTCCGCAACGTCAACAATGTCTTTATTTTCGCCAAGCAATAACAAAAAGTTTATTATACATACACTCTTTCATTTAGATAGGATCGTTCAACAGTTGATTGGTTATCCGTAATAAAAACCAAACTCAGGGGTCATGTCCAGGTTGTTCAGAATGACAATGATGAATTAATTGTAGGAGATGATATCTTTTCATCTGACGAATTAGTTGATCCATATTGAGTTGCTCCATTTAATGACTTAGAAGAAAATTCAAATTTTTACGTTGCCGAGAATAATTTTGTTGATGTTGACATTGAGGAGTTAAATGGTGTTTTCAGAATTAGTGGACATACACAAGTCAATGAAGATAATGATAGCGATGAAATCAACGTAGAAGATTGTGATGGATATGACGATGATGGAATTGAAGAAGAAGACGATTCTTATTAATTTGCACAACACGAATGTATAATGCCATAAACTGTAATGTAATATTTCTGGATGAAATTAACTTTAATGTAATGACAATGATGTTTATTTATTATAAAATTACAAAGAAACATTTATTTTATATATTTTTATTATTATTCATAGAACTAGTGTTATTGTTATGTGTGCTGCAGTGGTTTTAAGTATTTGTAGAATGGATACATAAAGAATCTAGATACAATCTAGCAATAGAAATTGTTTTGCACAAAGAAAAATACCGATGGACATGTAAAATACAAAAATACATCGATGAATTAAATCTGTCAGTATATTCCAAAGAGCATAGAAATTGTTCCCTTCTTACTAACATTGTTCATTGTGTTCAATACATATAGGATCACCAAGAATTAATGTCTGTTGGTATTTTTCCAAGAGGTAAGATACTATTCACTTTTTACTTGCATTGTTTATTTACTGTTTAGTACATACAGAATCACCAAGGGTTAATGTACATTAGTATTTTCCCGAGAGCTAAGATACTATTCATTTCTTATTTGCACCAGTTATTACTGATCAGTATATATGAAATCACTGATTGTAAATGTACGTCGATATTTTTTCGAGATCTAAGGTACAGTTCATATCTCACTTGCATTGTTTATTACTGATCAATACATATGAAATCACCGACAGAAGAAAAATAGTCAGTGATAGTTGGCAGGATTCTGAAAATTTTTGATTAAATTGAAATTTTAAATTAGACTTTGCAAACAGATATTGACAGAAAAATTAAAAATATTAATATTTAATTGTCCATCAATGAAAAACCTAAAATTAAAATACTAAAATCAGAACAGACAGGCACATTTCTCTTCTTCTTTCTTCCTCTGCAACTTCTTTTCTCCTCCTTCCATATCTTCATCTTTCTTTTTCTTCTCTCTCTTTTTCTATCCCCAGCCCATTATCTTCTCCTCTCTTCTTCTCCATGCGCATATATATCTTCTCCTCTCTTCTCCTTCTCTTCTTCTTTATTAATTTAATGATTTGTTCAAACTGTTTTCTCTTTTGAGGCTCGGGAAAACTCAACATTAAGGTAAGATTCTTCTTTTTCATTCTCTTTTTGTGTTTTTTTTTTGTTTAATATTTTTCTGTTATTAACAATCGTTTAAATTTTATTGGGATTTTTTTGTCATTATCAATAATTGTGTAAATGTTAATGGAATTTTTAAAATTTTTCTACTATAAATAATTGTATAAATGTTGATGGCAATGTTTTAAGTTTTTTAAAGTTTTTTGCTATAAATAATTGAATAAATGTTGATGGAATTTTTTTTTGTTATTAATAATTGTATAAATGTTATTGGAAATTTTTAATTTTTATGTTCTTTAATGATTGTATATAGATTTTGGCATTTTTTTAAAATTATTTCTAATTTTTTCTTATTAATATGGTTAGCTAATTGATTTGTTGGTGTTAACAAACCGATTTTAATTTCATGAAAAATAAAAATTATTTGAAAATAATAAAAAATAAACAAAATAGTAGCCATCATAAATAAAAAATTTAAAAATACCTAAGATACTTGTTAGGATAAATTAATAGTTTTTAATGTGAAATATTGATACTACAGATCCTTTAATGTGTTTATATTAACCTCTTATGATCATTTCACAAATGGCTGTAGCAAAGTTAATTGAAAATTTGGTTAAATTAACATAATTAAAATTATTCCATTGACATAGATTGACATAAAATCAACTGGTTTGTAGCAATCCAATTTAAATTGTTGTGTATTTGCAAGTTAAAATTTTTTAGGTAGTTGATGCAACCATATTATTTAAGAGTTTTACCCATATTTACCTAGTATTTTACCCATGTTTTATATATAAAACATGGGTAAAATATTCTTTATTTTATGTTCTGAAGACACTTTTGGAAGTAAGATTAAAAAAGAAGTAAATTAGAGATAATTGGCATATTTGACTCTCAATCGATGTTTTATGCAGAGCTTGAGCTCTAGAAGTCGAAATGAAGTGATTCTAGAGGCATTAGAAATCTAACATCCATACCTTTCTATATATGACAAGAAAAATAAAAAGAGAAAGAGCATGGAAATGGTGGCCTTCAAAGACAAATCTCGCATTATGCCAATGTTAACCTTTAGCCATTAAACCGACTTGAATATCTTGAGCTACAGAAGTCCATTTGATACAAACTCAATTTTATTGGATTCCTAACTCAAAGAGCTATCCGCCTACCAAATTTAAGAAGAAAAAGATCTCATATGAGAGAGATATTAGTTTTCTAAGATGACATATGAATTTTGCCAATAGACAGGATTTGTGAAGAAACAAGTCCAAAGTACTTCTCAAAGCATCTAAACCGACATCCAAGTTTTTATTTTGGCAATTTAGCTCCTCTAAGTCAAAATTCAAAGCTTAAAGATTTTATGCAAGGCTATTTCTCCTTTGTTTTTGGAAAATAGTTATTGAAACAGAACTTAAAGGTAAATTGTCTACTTAGAAAAGGACGACTTCATAGAAAAGGGATTAGGGTTTCCTAGGATATAAAAAGAAAGAGAGAAAGAAAAGAAAGGGGAGGCCAGAAGAGAAAAAAACACACCCTTTCCTCCACAAACTCGAATTCCTATGTTCTTCTTTCTTTTTGATTAGTTGTGTTATAACTCGAATTTTGACTCATTTGCCTTTTAATCTAATTTTAAGGGGTTTAAAATTTGAAATTGAAAAGATTAGAGGTTTATATGCAAAATTTGGAAACTGCAAGGACCAAATTGAGAAATGGTCAATTTCGATCCAAAACGGCGTCGTTTCAGCCATACACAGTTTCTTCTTCTTCTTCTTCTTCTTCCTCTGGTGTTGCAAACCCACCTACAAAGAAGAGCAAAAATGTGAAATGACAGCGTCCTAGTCCTGCTAAAACACAAAGACTAATCCCTATCCTCATGAAGATAAATGCCCCGGGGAGGTAAGGATCGAGCTCAGGTATTCGAATCCTAACCAACGCATCCCTCCCAGCCGTGCTTATCCAAAGGCAAGCTGTGCGCGAAGAGAAGACCAGGCACGTCCCCTATAAATACAAAGCTTTGGGGAGGAGAAAAGTGGGAGGAGGAGAGGAGAGACGGAGAAAAAGGCAGGGGAGAGACCGAAAGAAAAAGGGAGCAGAAAACAGGGGAACAAAAAACCAAAGGAAAAGAGAACCCATAACAAAAAAACACTAGAGGAAGGGAAAGAATAACAATCTTCAGAAAACCATCACTTTCATCTCCATCTTCGCCAATCACCTTCGTCATCGCCAGGTAAGGCCTTCCTTCTCTCCTTTTGTTTCTGCATTTTTTTCATTATAGAAGAAAGGAAACAGGGCGAAGGTAATTTAATTACCTTTGCCTTGTGCAGCGAGCGCGTGGTTTGAACCACGCGTGCCTGCTGCCCAGCCGGGTCACTAGTTGGGTCAGTGACCAGGCTGGGCCGGCTGAGTCTAACCCAGCCCATGCGGGCTGGGCTGGACTCAGCCCCCTCCCTAAAAAAAAGAGGAGTTGGCCGGGTCTGGGCTTTAGGCCCAGCCGGCCCAAAAGTGTGTTTGCTAAGGGTCTGTTTGGCAAAACACGCCCTTATGCCTTGGTCATAATTTTTATGCCCATTTCTAGTTTGATATTTGTTCAAACGAGCCCCTTTTTGATATTAGAAAATTCCAAAAATATTTGGGGGTCTTTGCTGGTTTATTTGTGGGCCCCTCACACTTTATTTTAATTTTTTTTGTGCTTATATAATTTTTTTTTAGCTATGTGGACTATTTCTATTAAATGCAAATATGTCTTGCAATGTTTTTTTTTACTTCCATATAAAAAAGGACAAATAATAATAAAGGATAAACAAGAAAAAATGACATAGAAAATTTCTTCTTCAAATTCATTTTTTGTGAAAATATTCACTGACAACAGGGTCAGAAGTATCGTATTTTTTGGATTTGTGTGATATTTACCAACCTCAGAGTTGGAAATATTCGTAGGAATTGTTCACTGACGCTAGAGTCAGGAACATGAAAGGAAGGATAAAAAAAGGGAAAAGGAGAACAAATTCTTAGCAATTTTAGACAAAACCAGCAATGCAGCCTGCCTTAGGTAGGACGCTTAAGGGATGATAGCATCTTCCCTTTTACGTAACTAGTCCCGTACCATAGAATCTCTGTTGACCAGTTAGGGTTCCTAGTGACCATAATATTAGGTGGCGACTCCTTGAACTAGACATTTTCCCTCAAAAGAACAAGATGCCAGATATCTGTTCTTTTTCCACTAGAGATTAATTTTTAATTGGTCGCCGCGATGTCCGGGTGTGACAGAATGGCAACTCCACTAGGGACATTAGGACTAAGCTTTGCTATTTGTCTTTTTATTACTAAACAATATTTGTCGTATTGTTTTTTTCCTTGTTGTGGTTATGTTGAGTTTATCATGTCTTATTTGTTTTTGCTCTTTTTATTGTTTTAACATGCATAGTTATTCATGTTTATCACGCATATATATTGGATATGGATCTAAGGCCTTCACACATCACTCATCTCATTTTTAAAATACACATGATATCAACTTTAAGATAAGTGGAGTAACGGCACCCCAATGATAGTGGTCGATATGTCGAACTGATATTACTCAGGGCCTCTATCTTAACGCTACTTGAAAACCTCATATCAACCTTTCAAGGACGATCACTGAGCATGCGAAAGACCTTTGAGACTAGATAGCAAAATTACCCTAATGCATTTAATGACCAGAACCTACCTTTTAGGTTGATCCCTGCGTAATTTCACTGAGATAAGCTTAAATGTGTAAGCATCCTTATTACAAGGCTTTCGGGTGACATAATGATTGCTATTCCTAAGATAACAACTGTTAAGTATGGACTCGAGTCTGATTCCTTGCAAATGACCGAGGGAGACTACCCTAGACTAGATGTCGGTGAGATACCGCTACTCAAAGACATTATATGCATAATGAAAGACACCAAAAATGTGGTTGAAAGCTCATATGACAAAATGCTAAACAGATCTCCTCTCGGCATTGCAATGAATATCGGATTCGGATCTGACCACACATTTAAAGAATAGTGATTGTTATGTCACCCCCCAAAAGGCGACTCCATACCCAATATGTTGTATTCATCTTCATGCATGTTTGAACATACAATTATGAACTGTCATAATACCGCACACCAGGTGAAATATAGGTCCCCCATACCTCTAAACACTCGACTACAAAAAAAAAGACAAATGGAAAACGAAGAAAAAAAAGCCCATTTGGAAGCCCACCATCGAAAAGAGATGGAAAGTCTTAGAGAAGAAGTCGCCAAGCTTACTAGCCTACTCGAACTAGCAGAAGATGGTGTGCTACAATGAACTGCATAGTAAAGTAACCAGTCACAAGGAGTGGATACAAATAACAGGTTAGAGATAGATCTATTAACCATATGCAAAGAGTGATTCCTCAGTGTTCCGTATGGGCGTGCTAAAGCAGTTGTTCCTGTTTTGTATGCAACATCCTCGATCTCAGAAGCATTTAATAAAGTTAAATTCTCTGAATGTCTAAACTCGCACAACTCTTTCGAGGAACAAGAACACTGCCAAATGACCACCCTACTAGCTGCTAGCTTTCGCATTTTCCCTACACGCCACCTGCGATATGGTGCTTCCATCAAAGTTAAAAAATTCTACAGAGCTACTGAAGAACTTTAGCTATAGCGTACCAGTCAAATGGTGATGGATATTGTAACATCATGTACTTTCTGGTGTGGTTTTACTTAATCTCAATGACGAGCATATAAGAATTAAGAATTTACAGTTTAGCAAAAATTTACAGTTTAGCCTGAACCTATGCTCGTAAATCCACAGAATCTATGGGCAAATGAGGTGTCTCAACAGGCTATGTATTCCCAATTTGCTCAACCAGCATATCTCATAAGAATGTCATCTACCATTGACCTTACAATAAAGGAATCTCAAAAGAACAAGATGGTAAAAGAAGATGGCCTGGACAAATGAGTTGCCCTGGAACAAAGGTTGATGGCATTCGAGGGATCTACCCTACTTGACTATATAAAGGTTGCTGAGATGTGTTTGGTACCTAACGTAGTCATTCCTAAGAAGTTTAAGGTGCCGAAGTTTGTCAAATATACAGGAACTTAATACCCTGTAACTCATCTCAAAGGATACTGCAACAAAATGGCTGAGGTGGTCCATGATGAGAAACTGTTGATTCACTTCTTTCAAGACAGTTAAAGTGACGTTGCCCTTACTTGGTATATACGGTTGGACAATACCAAGATAAAAAAAAAAATGGAAGGACTTAGTTGATGCCTTCATTAGACAGTATAAGTTCAATATGGATGTGGGCCATGATAGGTCAAACTTGCAAACTATGGAAAAGGACAACAAGGAGTCCATAAGAGAATACACTCAAAGGTGGCGTGAGACTGCCACATAAGTGAATCCTCCTTTTATTGGAAAAGGAGATGATTAATTTGTTTGTCAACACTTTCAAGGCCACGTAATTTGAATACCTGGTTAGAAGCTCTGCACAATATTTTTCTGACTTGGTTGCTATAGCTGAGAGGATCGAACAAGCTATCCATTTAGGAAGGGTTGCTGACTCGACTGAGAAGAAAACATTTCACTAGGGAAAAGAAAGAAACCGAGGTTCACAATGTGAAAGGTGGTTACAAAAACGAGAGAAAGAGCTACCAAAACAAAGACATCTAAAGGTCACTCGTCCTGAAGACGAAGCTACAGTGTCACTAAGCCAAGACTGATCTATATGTGACCTTAACTGACTATTGGAAAGGTGCCCCTATCAAGGAATTTAAAGGAGAGGGATGGTTGGTAGATTCCAGAAATTCCAATCGATGATTACTAAGTGTTTAGCCCTTTTATGTGTAACCTTACTAGTATAAGTCTTTGTTTTTGTCCTTCAATTGTGTCTATTTCTTTGATTTACAACCAAAATATCCTGAAAGGGGTTTCATCTAAGAACTCACAAATACACTTTTGAAGCCTCCTGTGACCTCATAGACGCAATTCATCTCTTTTACCAAAATCAGTTTCCCTATTGGAGTTTTGAAAAATTAAACTTGCATTTTGATTTCAAAAATAATTTGGTGTTTATTTAAAACAATATTTATGACATTCTACTAGTAAAATGACACATGAATCATGCAACTCCTTCATTAAGGTGACTAAACTCTGAACCAAAATGCACGAATAGAAAATGAACTGTTATCCTCACACCATGACTCTTGAGACATGTTGTTTTAAATGTATGAATAATAATATGTAGTGAACTCATTGCTCATAGACTCACGAAATGCATCTCTTTGCAAAGACCAAACCATCACATTGGACGAGGCCAAAGTTTATTGACCTTAACTGCTTGCGTTTGAAATGAGGAAAGGCTATCTTTGTTATTCCTTTCACATTCTAAAAAGTATATCCCTTGTTGTCCTTTTTTGAGCCTGAATAATTTTTCTTTCATGAAAAGTACCGACTAGGATCACACCTCACACTGGGGGCAAACGAGAATTTTAAGAGCTATGAGAAAGACAGAAAGGCAAAAGAGCCCATGAAACTCAAATGCTAGGGGGCATGCCCATATCACAAGAATGAGTGAACCAAGATAAAGTGAGTATGCCCTAAAAAAAAGAAAAAAGAAAAAAAAAGGGCAAATAAAAGAAAAACGATAAAAGAAAAGATGAAAGACATAAAGAATTGAACTACTGATAGTGATCCTATCTTTGAAGCCCTGAAACACTCTTTGAGCCTTATGAATCCTTTTCTTTCATACCCAAAAACTATAGCCTACGTTACATGCCTGTAGAAGTCCTTTCTAATCAAGCAAGCAAGCAATCTGGAACAATAAACAATGATCTCAAAATGCAAAGAGTACTTTTTCATAGGAGTCATGACATCGAGAACAAACTACTCATTATTATTCATGCTGATAAAATAAGTGTTCAAAAAGAGACAAGTTTTTCTTAAACAAAACTTCGAGCTTTTTCTCGAGCCCTTCACTTTGGAAACCTATAAGTAACAGAAGGTCACCTCATGATGTACTTTTACCAAATACTATATTAACAAATACAAGAGCAAATAATCTCTTTTCTAAGAAAAAAACCAAGGAGTTGCAAGATTTCAAAAGCAAATGCTTTTAAACTTACATTAAAACAATTTTTGTTTTCAAAATGCAAGATTAAGATTTTAAGATTCATCCTGGACAAATATTCCTTCACCAAACTAAAAATGGGAGAAATGAGAAAATGGTCACTTAAAAAAAAAACCCATTATTTGGCAGAGTTGTTGACAAAGCACACCTAAGGGCAATGACCAGTACAAGGGGGCAACATTATGTTTATAAGAAAAAATCGATCCCTTCTAGAAAAAGAGATGAACATTTCCTACAACAAGACAAGGGGGCATCTTGGTTTATAAAAGGCAGCTTGATCCTTTCAAACAAGTGACAACGAATGTTTTTAAAGGTGAGACGAGGATTAATGAATGATCCTCTCAAATTATTTGACGGGATGAAAAATCTCTAGCAAGCAAGTAGGTCACGATGGGCACCACAACGGCTAAGCTGTGTAAACTAATCTAGGAAGAGACTTACATGGGCCAACTCGAGTAGGCTAGAAGCTAAATGATGAAGATGACCCAAATCAGAGATAGCAAGTCGTCATCAATCAAACAAAAAGATTAAGAAGAAATAGGGGCCTATATTTCAAATCAGGTAAAGATGCATGCATATCATCTAAACTTTAAAACATTAGACAACGAGTTTTGCAAACTTTGCAAGAGAAATCTCTAACGAGATCCATCAAGTGGAAGGCTACCTTGAAAGGGCCAAGTTTGAAATTGCTTTTGAAAATTTTTCACCTTTGAGAAATTTTAACTTAGGCAGGCCGCCCACGAGAGTTAAGCCGCAAAAAAAAAATCTCTTTGTATTTTTCCACCACTTTTCCTCAACCATCCTTTTAAGTGCACCTTTGAGCCTTCATTTTTCTTTCTTCTGTTACTTGGGTAAGTCACCCATTACAATGAGACTCTTTCTTTTTTTACTTGGGTAGGTCACCCATTACAATGAGACCTTTTTTTTGTATTTTTTTTTCCATCTGGGTAGGTCACCCATTACAATGAGACCACTTTAAAAAAAAACAATTTGTATTTTCACCATCGGGCAGGTCGCCTGGAACAATGAGACCACTTGCGAGTTTCCTCACATTTTATCATCGGGCAGGTCGCCTGGAAAAATAAGACCACTCGCGAAATCCTTCGCGATCCTTCTTCCTATCGGGCAGGTCGCCTGAAACAATAAGACCACTTGCAAAACCCTTTTTGCGTTTTATTCTTCATCGGGCAGGTCACCTGGAAAAATGAGACCACTCATGAAATCCTTCGCATTGTTTCTTTCTATCGGGCAGGTCACCTGGAATAATTAGACCACTCGCGAAACTCTTTTCGTGTTTTATTCTTCATCGGGCAGGTCACCTGGAAAAATGAGACCACTCACGAAATCCGTCGCGTTGCTTCTTCCTATCGGGCAGGTCGCCTGGAACAATTAGACCACTCACGAAACCCTTTTCGCGTTTCATTCTTTATCGGGCAGGTCGCTTGGAACAATTAGATCATTTAAAAAAAACAAAAAAAATTCAATAAAAAAAGAGAGAAAGAAGAAAAGAGGGAGAGTTTTTCACGTTTATTTTTCTTTACAAAACTTACTATTCAAAGTCAAAAGAAAATGAATTTTCCAATGCCTTTGCACCATAAGCATTGTAAAGATGGGGCAACTGTTATAACCCGAATTTTGACCCATTTGCCTTTTAATCCAATTTTAAGGGGTTTAAAATTTAAAATTGAAAAGATTAGAGGTTTATATGCAAAATTTGGAAACTGCAAGGACCAAATTGAGAAATGGTCAATTTCAGTCCCAAATAGCGTCGTTTCAACCATGCACAGTTTCTTCTTCTTCTTCCTCTGGCATTGCAAACCCACCTGTAAAGAAGAGCAAAAATGTGAAATGAAAGCGTCCCAGTCCTACTAAAACACAAAGACTAATCCCTATCCTCATGGAGATAAATGCCCCGGGGAGGTAAGGATCGAGCTCAGGTATTCGAATCCTAATGAAACACCAACGCCTCCCTCCCAGCCTTGCTTATCCAAAGGCAATCCGTGTGCGAAGAGAAGACCAGGCACGTCCCCTATAAATACAAAGCTCTGGGGACGAGAAAAGTGGGAGGAGGAGAGGAGAGACAGAGAAAAAGGCAGGGGAGAGACTGAAAGAAAAAGGGAGCAGAAAACAGGGGAACAAAAAACCAAAGGAAAAGAGAACCCATAACAAAAAAACACTAGAGGAAGGGAAAGAATAACAATCTTCGGAAAACCATCACTTTCATCTCCATCTCCGCCAATCACCTTCGTCATCGCCAGGTAAGGCCTTTCTTCTCTCCTTTTGTTTCTGCATTTTTTTCATTATAGAAGAAAGGAAACAAGGCGAAGGTAATTTAATTACCTTCACCTTGTGCAGCGCGCGCGCGATTTGAACCACGCGTGCCTGCTGCCCAGCCGGGTCACTAGTTGGGTCAGTGACCAGGCTGGGCCGGCTGAGTCTAACCCAGCCCATGCGGGCTGGGCTGGACTCACCCCCCTCCCTAAAAAAAAGAGGAGTTGCCAAAAGTGTGTTTGCTAAGGGTCTGTTTGGCAAAACACACCCTTATGCCTTGGTCATAATTTTTATGCCCATTTCTAGTTTGATATTTGTCCAAACGAGCCCCTTTTTTATATCAAAAAATTCCAAAAATATTTGGGGGTCTTTGCTTGTTTATTTGTGGGCCCCTCGCACTTTATTTTAATTTTTTTTGTGCTTATATAATTTTATTTTAGCTATGTGCTCAATATGTGGACTATTACTGTTAAATGCAAATATGTCGTCCAATGTT
>Ga0325402_1003362_pt1 | contig 14419 bp, 9 predicted proteins | sample PopdelMetagenome_22_FD_207212 | JGI IMG/M metagenome (GOLD analysis project Ga0325402, IMG submission 207212) | Populus deltoides microbial communities from Bellville, Georgia, United States - Xylem-PdKOR-R3 | ecosystem: Host-associated > Plants > Phyllosphere > Stem > Wood/Secondary xylem... | reverse complement strand
AGCAAGTTTCAATTAAAAATTATTTCTAGATATTTTATATGAAATTGAAGGGGAAAAGAATAATTAATCTAAGAGTATTATGCAAAAAGTTTATAATAAAAAATTAAATTTAAAATTTAAAATCTAAGAAAAAATAAATTAAAAAGAAACTACAGGAAAATATAAAAAAATATCAAGGTTATAAGCCTTGAAGAATGAGCATTGGCGCAATACAAAGAAGTTCCAACACAAACATGTGTTGAAGGCCATCCCATGTGCTTGGCTTTCTTGCTTTATTATTTTATTAAAAAAACATTATTTGCTGTAATTTTTTTAAAAATTAAAGCATATAACACACATTCTAGCCATTAAAGATGGCTGGCAAGTCCGAGTTTGTATTTTTAGAACCCAAAACATATTTTTAATCATTTTTTTTATCTTAAAACACAAAATAAATATATTAAGAACCTAATTAAATATATTTTCAACTTTAAAATACTTTTTAAATGGTTAAAAAACAAAAATTAAATTGATTAAAAAAATCACAGTCTCAATCTTCTCTTCTAGAATGATAAAATTTAAAAAATATATATATATCTTAACGAGATACCTCTTAGCAAAATATGCACTTGTTGATACCAATATTAACTTTTTTTTTTGTTAAAATATAAAAAGCCAATTTCTTTTTCTTTTTTTTTTCTATTTGTTAATTATTTTCTCTCTTCGCTCTCGAAACTAAGTATTTAAAAAGTTTTTAAAAAAACAAAAAAAAAAAAGGACGTTTACTAATAATTTTAAAAAAAATTCAATTACTTAAATAATAGTTCTATGGCTAAATAACAAATGAAGGGCTAGACTTAATTATACATAGTGTAGTTGAGTATGTGGATAAATTAAAATAAATAATAAATAACCCTTGTAATTAAAGTGTTGTTATTGGATTTTGGTGGGTGATTTTAATTATTTTATTTGCATTAAAAAAAAACCTTAAAGATAAATAATTGATTATTAAAAATAACAAATTTTCATCTAATTTAAATTTTAAAGGCTTCAACAAATAAGTATTATTCACAATCTAGTTTAAATATTGTTTATGCAATTTGTTTAACCATGCTCCTTTTTTAAGATTTTAGTTTGATCTTATGACTATAGAAGTTTTTTGCAAAATTATATTTATATTTAGAATACATTTTATAATATGATTTATAAAAATTCACCAATATAGTTAATAATATTTAAATTTTTTAGTTCTATGCTTAATTAAGTAACATAATTAAGAATTTGAAGTTATTATTTTTCATGCAATCCTCTAATAATTAAACTAAAAAAAATAATATCTAAATTGACATTAGATTTTTTTTATTCAAATAATTAATATTAAAAAAGAGGTATATAGGTTTTATTCATGTGGTGATGTTTTTGCATGACCATATATGATCACATGTGATGAAGGTAGATTGTCTTTTGTTTTGTCTAAGACTTTAATTAATTTTTTTAAGTAATTCATAAATTAAATAAATAAAAATTATAATAACTCACATCCGTAATAGCATATAATGTTTTCTCCTTTTGTAAATTACAATCATCACTAGTTGTTTATGGGATACATTAAAATTTGTTGATTATATAATTAATTATTTAGGCATTATTAATATAAATTTAGATAATTATCCTCACCCCATTACTTTTTTAAAATATTTTATTATTTATATAAATAGATATTTCATTTGAAATGGGTTATAATCTTTTTTTTCCATTTCATTACAAGTTAAGATTCTTCAAAAAAAAATTTATTATAGTAGTATTTGTATAAGATTAGGAATATGCTAAGAATATTTGTTTAGTTGAAAATTATATCTTATATTAAAAACTAAAACAACATAGTTTTTTATTGTTCAAAATTCACCATGCACACACTCACATTTTACTACTTATTCAATGTATACTGTTGCTAAATCTTTTAAATTTTTTTGGATAAGTGTAAATTTAATAAAAAAAAAATTGTACAAAATACGATGGACATATCCCAAGAAATACATGGATCTATTACCCGGATTAGAAGCCCGTACGCAATATTTGAACAAACATCCTGATGAGTTTGAAACATATGAGAAAATACTTTATTATTCATTTCATTCCACACGAAGTAGATTATGGGTGGGAAGACTAATCGAGCTAGAATATGAGTGAACTCTTTCCTCTTTCAAAGATGTAAACATGCCCAATGAAGTAGAGGTTGCCATGAAATGAGTGTCTTGCCTGCTATATCTCCTTAAACCAAGGCAGGGAAGGTGCATTCGAAAAAAAGATGATCATTAGTCTCTATATGCATATCACACAAGATATAGATCGAAGTCGAAATGATCTGAAGCGCATGTAGTATGTCCATAGTATGAAGTTGAACCAGAGAAGCAAGCTATAAGATAAAGGAGTGTCGTGGGATATTGTAACACCCCACTCCACTAGCAAGATATTATCTGCTTTGGCCCACAGACCTCACGGATTTGTTCTTGGCAGCCACGCATAGCCCCAAAACGCATTTTACTATTTCAGGTGAGCATGATAATATAAGGCCCTCCCCCAAGTCATCACCTGCCGATGTGAGATATTACAATCCACCTCCTTTAAGGAGCCCGACAACCTCGTCGGCACCATCAGATAGCCAGTGAACCAGGCTCTGATACCAAATGTAACACCCCACTCCCCTAGCAAGATATTGTTCGCTTTGGCCTACGGGCCTCACAGATTTGTTCTTGGTAGCCACGCATGGCCCCAAAACGCATCCTACTAGTCAAGGTGAGCATGTTCATATAAGGCCCTCCCCCAAGTCATCACCCGCCGATGTGGGATATTACAGATATGGCCTGAGAACTAGAGTAAATGGTACACAATGTCCTCAGGTCTAATATCCCAAAGAGTCTCTCAAGCCAAATCAATCATGAATTTTCCAGAAGAGTGACATTTCTAAACATATGATCTTGAGAGCAGATTCGAGGATGGAAGTCAATGGGATCCCATATAGTTTGGAGGTGTGGACTATCAGAAGGAAAAGCCCAAGAACCCTCCTTAATAATATATGACACCTTTGCATCCCAAGGCAACCTTGAAGAGTGTAGCACCCTGAAAGGCAATAGGTCATAAAATTGTTTCTCATCTGGCAACCAGTAGTCTAACCACAGAGAGGTAGTATCCTCATCACCAATACATGAAATAAACACTCTTCTACACCAATCTCTGTTAAGAAGAATCTTTCTCCAAGACCAAAAAGATATTGAAGGAGGTTTGACATGCCAGAAATAACATCCCCTAAGCAAAATACCTAATTGGACCAAACTGATGATATGTTTGAAAGTAATCTCCAAGTCTTAATCCTCTTGATCCCTAGACCACTCTCTTTAAAAGGATAACAATTAGAAGTTTAGGCTACCTTAACCCTAGAATAGAAAAGAGAACAACCCTTCTAGAGGAAGGCAACTAAAATCCCCTCTTGATAACAGAACAAGAAAGAATAAACATAAAAGACCATTATACCTAGATGGAAAAGAGAACAAATTTGATCAGTTAGAGATGCCTAATATAAGAAAGAGAAGCTGAAGTTCACAACTTAATTCTGGAGAGAATCTGCTCAACTAAAGGCATGTAATCACTATATTTTAGTCTAGTTTAGATTAGAGGGACCCCTAAATATCTCATCAACAGAGAACCTATAACATCTCATATTGAGAGAAGAGTGTTCAGAGCTAGGGCATATTAAGACAATTGGTACCTAACCTTGTAGGATGTGTGTTTGGGGCCTGTGGGCTGCCCGATACAAAACCATGAGGCATGGAAGCTGAGTTGGGCTAAGCCATATCAGACAATAATATGTAAGGGGGAGTGGGTCGGGCCGTATAGAACCCAACCTGAAACCTAAAAGGGTTTGCAAAGAAGCTCCTAATTCTTCATTAACCCTGACAGAAAAACATGGCTCTTCGCCAGATTTATTACTAGCCTAGACAACCTAGCAAAATCATCCAAGGCCTTTCTCACAATCCCAATGGAATCTATATCTACTCGATAAAATATCATAAGGTCATCAACAAAATATAAATGAGTAATGGCATTCTCCTAACACTATCAGTGATATTTAAATCTTGGTAAGTATGTCTCCCAAACCTTACACAACTAAGACAAATAAATAGGAAGATAAAGGATCACCCTGCTGAAGACCTCTAAAACTTGGAAAGAATCTGTGAAGCTCCTCATTCATAGTCATTAAGAAATGTGTTGTAGATATGCAAACCTTAATCCATCTAACCGTAAAGCTATATACTAAAATAGCCTTCAAACCCGTGATGATAAACTCCCAACTAATTGTATCAGAAGCTTTTTTATGTTTATTTTTAAAGCACATCTAGACATAGTACCAATTCAATGATTGTTATACATGAGCTCCTAAGTCAACAAAATAGGATTTGATATTTGCCTACTAGGAATAAAAGCAAATTGAGTAGGACTAATAACATCAGGAAGAATCCTCTTCATCCTATTCACAAAGACTTTAGAAATGCATTTGTACATTATATTACAACATGAATAGGCCTAAAGTCATTAATAATGATAGGGTTCTCAATCTTAGGAACTAGAGTAATTTTGGTAGCATTAACACATCTAGGGAGAGTAGAGAAATCAAAGAAGTATCTCACTACAATAATGAAGTCCTTACCAATAATGTCCTAACTTCTCTTAAGAACAAGGAAGTATAACTAATTGGACTAGGAGCCTTATCATCTGGTATGGGGAATAAAGCTTCTTTAATTTCATCATTTATGATATCAAACTCCAAACTAGGCACCATATCAGAAGCAATGCAATCAAAGAAGTATCTGAAAGCATCATCAGGAGGGGTGGTCAAATGAGTAAAGTGCATACCTTAGAAGTAGTGGACTATCAGCTGACCCCAACTCTTATGGACAAGATTCATTGTCTCATCAGTCAATCCATAAATCTTATTCCTGATCTGTCTATGAAGTAATAACCTGTGAAAGAATTTGGTGTTTATGTCCCCCAAGTTTAACCACTAAACTCGAGACTTTTCTTGTAAGAAGCCTCCTCATCAAGGTTGTTAAAAGCGCATTTTTGACATGACACGAAAAATATACTATAAACTCGGATCGTAAAATCATACAATATTTTCTTCATATATATAGTTCAAGGCTTTAAGAACCTTAAAATGCATGGTTTAAATAAAAATTCATACATATTTCAAATTGAAATTTTATATATCAAAATGAACAAAAAAATACCATATGATTTGTCATCAAGGGCAATAAAATTGCAATCCAACTGACAAGTTTAATGCAAGGACAAAAGTAATTCTCATTTAAGACTTGAGTCACTACATAATATATAACATGATCAAGGTGAAAAACATACAACTAAGTGCTTAAGAAATAGATTTTTAAAAGCAAAGTGAAAAACAATTTTTTTTTCTTTTTAGCATCTTGAAGCTTGAAGACTCCCTGCTACTTTAAAAATATTTTAGGAACAATTCCTTTGCAATAGCATACATAAATTAAACATAAATAATATAGCATAAATTGATAATCTCTACTCTTAATGTTCTATCATACAACAAAAGACAACGTTCTTGCTTCTAAAGGTAGGTGGTACCATTAATAAAGTAAGTTGCTAACTCTCCACAAAAAAATGACAGAACAATCATGTTTCTCACATTAATGAAAACTAACAAAAAAGAAAATACCTTTGAGCTTCTTCATCCTGTAGTCTTGCATCAATCTCTTTACTAGGGGATATTTAGGCAAACTTGATGATAGATCACAAGCAATGGTTTTGTTATAAAAAACTATAAAGAGATGATAGAATAGAAGTTAATAATCAAAGTTGCTCATTAAAAAACCCACAAAAAAAACTATAGAAGTTCATTCCAGTGTCTTAAAATAAATTTAGCAGCGAGTCAGTTTTTAGAAAATGATATGAAGTTAAAAAAAAAGGAATGAAATTTACTAAAGGCTTAATACAACATAAATGAGGAGATTGACAGTTGATGATATTTAGAAAATTCTCCAATGAGGGCTAATGATAACCAATGACATAGAGCTTGTGTTACAAAGTCACAGAGAATTCTATTAAGAAGCCTTTTGTCTAACTCAATCTCCGTAATTTCAATTGAGATTAGAAACTAAAATGAATGTCAATTATGAAGTACTAGTGTGATTCTCATTAAGATATATAATATATCTAAATAGATAGCATTACAAAACCACAATTGAAAAGGAGTTGGTAAAAACAAAATGTATTGCAGGAACACAATCCCCCTACTATAGACAAGTTATTTATTTAAAATTAAGATATGTTAGAAGCATGAACCTATTAATTACTAAAGGTACCTTTCGAGTTAAAGGGTTAAAGGGTGCGTGCAAAGACAATATTCATAAAAACTTTACTCAGCAGCACTACCATTTTCAATGTCTTATAATAATAAAAAAAAGAGTAATTGTGTACATACTTCTAGTTGATTTCCACCTAACAAGAACCAGCCTCAACAATTGCTTATGGATCTAGAAAAGGGCCAAGTATAGGTGCTCAGATTGACCCCAAAATAGAGGGGGAAATCCTCGAAATCCTCGTGGCTTTTATCCACAATAATTAATTAGCACCCATATCTATAGCAGAGGGTTGAAGTTGTTTGGATCTTATAGTGGTCGGTTAAAAGGATGTCATTAGTGATGGGGAAAAAAGGATATTGTAAAGAAGTAGATGAGAGAAGGTTAGGCAAAGATCAGTATATATATTTCTATTAAACTCGTAAACACGGTTTTAAAATCGTGATTTTCACCGATTTTATCTGATTTTAATAATTCAAACTGATTTTAATTTGATTTTACCAGTTTTTAATTTTTCCAAATGATTTTACAGGGTAAACCTATGGTGACTTGTAATTAAAATCATATGATTTTACGAGTCAACTCACGATTTCAACAACATTACTCCCCATCCTTGCTCAATTGAAAGAATTCCATAGCAAGCTCCCTCTCTGCCCTCATGTGCTCCTTAGACTGGGGTGAACCATCAAATAGGATTTGTTTTGTAGCCCAATTAGTCTTTGCCTCTACTACACGACTAGAAATGTGACTAGTGTTGTGGCGATGCATAGATTTTAATGTAGGCTTTAAAAATCTCAATCTCTTAGTAAACTTGTACATAACATTACCATCAACATAAACCCCCTAGACATCCTCAACTAAACCCAAAAAAATCTTGTTTGTTAGCCTATGGGTTCAAGAACTTAAAAAAAAGTGTTTATCTTGGAAAAAGGAGAACAAAAATGAACCACCATGGCATTATGGTCAGAGGCTTCTCTAGCCAAGAACTTAGAGCATGTAGTTAGCCAAACAGAAAACCAAGTTGAATTCTTGAAAATCCAATCAAACTTCTCAAGAATATTCCTACATGTTGACTATTATGTCAAGTGAACCTCAACCCTAAATAAGAAACTCTAACTAGTTTCGCTAGCTGTACACAACTGCCAAAATCATTCATATATTTGTGCCAAGTTGGATCACCCATAAATTTATCAGAAGAGCTCAAAATAGCATTAAAGTCCCCTAAAATAATCCATGGTCTAGACTAGAAAGTAATAGAGTTTCGTCTCAAATAATCCCAAAGGTCCTGATGCTAAGTAGGTGTATTAAGACCATACATAAGGGTGACAATAAAAGAGCACTCATCAACCAACCTAGACATCTCACAAGTTATCTACTAAAGAGAAGTAAGCAAACAAAAGGCATTATACATCGTCAGATCCCAACTAACCAGAATATAAAAATTAACAAAAATCAAGACATTAGAGATAAACTGTCATGATAAAGGATTATAATTTTCTTAACTTTCCTCATCTGGTTACAAGCAATCTTAGTTTCAAGAAGACCAACTAAGCCATGTCTGTATTTGTTTATCCAATCCTTTATTGCTTTATATTTTGTTCAACTATTAAGACCCCATATATTCCAGCAACCTATCATAAAATAAGAAGTGAACAGTAAAAATGGACAAAGTCAAAGGCCTTTTAACACTTTCCCTTTCTTTTTCTTTCTACGGCTAGTGGTTGGAAGAGAATAAGAAGTATCTCGAGACTTTTTTTTTATCAGGTGAAACATCCTTGATTGACAATGAGGTACTAGTCTCATTACTCTCATTATAATTTGCATTCAAATATAAGTCCTTTCCAACATATGGGATGTCTTTATCCAAGTCATGATCTGACTCACCTTCATTATCCATCTTGGCCTCCTCAATAGAAAAGGTTACAACATTATCTGAAGCAGGGTTAGGAGGGCCAATTGACCATTTCATTAACCGGTTGACCGGTATTTTAGGCAGTGGCATGGGGCCCCACTACCATGTTTAACTAGTCGACCGCTTCCTGAAGATTTCCCTCTGGTTGACCAATTTTTACGGTTTTGGCATCCGATGCTATTGTCTTAGGAACAACAATAATCCTTGGCAAAGTTGTAGTGACAACTGTTACATAAATTTCTGAGATACATTACATTAAAGCACCCCTTTTCATTTATAACCTTAAACATATAAATATATCATCAACTAGTAATTTTGTAGTCTCAATCAAAACCTTGCATAAGTGTCCAAAAACTTTGCAAATTTCATAAACTTTTGGTTTCCACTCATAGTTAACCGAGATCGTGACAGGTTCCGAGGATAACTTACATTTAAGTTGGAAATTATAAACTATAGAGGACAAAACATCTAGCTCAATGCAAACCTAAGCATAGTCAAGTCGTGTCCCGTTTAGGGTTTGCTCATCGTATGACAATGGTCTCCCCACCATACTCATGGCCATTCCAAATCCCATTTCATTTCACAGAGGGAACGATAAACCTTAAAGTTAAATCTAAACCAAAACTTTGGATATTTTATTATCGAGAATAAAATGAGGACATCATGGTTAAAAGATAATGTTCTTTCCCCTAAACATCCACGGGCCCTTATCCATAATCGAGTGAGCCTCATCCTTGCTCTTAAACTGGAAGATCATAAATCATTGTGGACTCATGCTTATTGACTTATTGATAGAGCTATTGTAGGCAAACTGGGCCGTAGGAAGAATCAGATCTCAATTCCTATTATGATCACTCACTAGACACCTCAAAAGATTGTCTAATGGTCATGACACTCTCAAGACCAAGGTTTTTCCATACCTAGAAAGTAATAAAGCTAACTGCATGGTAAGACATCCTATAGCCCAGGAACAATCCCACAAAACATCTGCTCTATAATAATGCGCTCTCATTAACTATATGGTCAGGGATTTCTAAAACTGTGCCAATGTTTTATCTTGGGAAGAAAGCAATCTTAGCTTGAGTTTTGGAGTTTAACATGCTCTCCTTATCAACCCAAGAGCCTCTAGGTTGGGTTATGCTATAAGAGGGGTTGTTTTTTGTGGTAGTGGTGTATTTGGTGGACATGTTTGTTTTTTTAGATGGGTAGGTTTTTTTATAGGTATGATATTTGTTGTAGTGGTGTTGGTAGTGTTTTTTATGGATGTAGAGGGTTAGTTGGTGGTGTTAGGAGCCATGTTATAAAGTAGTGCAAGTTACTACCTTGCAGTCGTTAAATAGCTTCCTGCTAACCGGACGATTGGTTACAGTAAACAATTTTAGGCAAAAACTTCACTCAAGTGGAACTCAGAATTGAGAGAAAACTGGCTAAAACCCAACATTAGAGTTCTATAAAACCACGTCAAGAGTGACATATCTAAGCACTAGGCAAATCCAACAGTATAATCAGTCGCGATTAACTTAGAACCAAACTAACATGAAAACTATTGGATTTTGGACAAAGGGATTCCAAATTATACAAAGTGAGTCCAAATCCTATCTTCACCATTCAAAGTGAAGATGGTATCTAGCTGAACCTCCCTATCAAATTTGAAACCTATTCAATGGTGGATGTAAGTGAAATAGGCTGGCGACTTTAACTATCCCAAGTATAAGATTTCCAGATAATTTGCAATGTTAATATCTCTTAAAAGGTTTTAGATAGTCATGATCCATCCAATTATATTATAGAGTTGGGTGAGATGAGAAACATAATTGAATAGGAGCAAAATCTAATGATGGCTAGTGGAATTATGGTTCCAGCAACTCTGTTCTCTCTCTATTCTAAAAAAAGTGCGCTCCAAAATTCAGAAATCATGCAAGCTACAATCCTACTAATTTCTTGGTCCCTATAGTTTGCACAATTTACAATTCAATCATTTAACTTTGTTTCTTTTCAGTTTCATCCTTTTTAGTTATGCTTGTATAATTTTATATGTTACAATCTATTTTGATTTGTTTTCTCTCGCTTATTTTATGTGTTGTTAAATATAGAGATAGAAACAATGATTACCTGAACTTAGGCATCAAAGTTATTTGATGAAAAAGACTTTAATCCTATGATTATAAGGAATCACGAACTAAAGGTATAAAAGAAGAAAGCCACAAAGATACTTGAATTTTGATAAGTCCAAGAAAAGTTTAAAGAAGATCTAAGAGCATAAGAAACCTCACATAAACACACAATATTATTTTGAAATAAAAATCAATCTAAAAAAACTTAATTACAAGATAAACAATCTTATTTATAATATGTAAAAATATCATAAATAATGCTGGAAAAATATCCAAAAATTTCTAAATAAAAAAAATAATTCTAAACCAACTAACAAATTAATGTAAATCTTGCACAATACCTTATAAGCTTTATTGCAAGGCCTTTTTTATGTTGATCATGATGACATTTTAAACCTATATAAAAAAAGGCCTTTGGGATCTTCTGGTGAAATATCATCACAATCCAATGGTCAAATTGAAAATTATATTTGTTAGCGTAAAACTATAGATCAGAAAAATAAACCCCAAACTACCTCTAATGCCCTCAAATAATAAGGATTGTTGTTGCATAAGAAATCCTTACAAAATAAGAATTGTAGCCTAATTGATCTTCCTGGAAAGCAAGGAATCCTTGTAGAATAAGGATTTCACATTTAATTGAATCAATGCTATATAAGAATTCATAAATCATATGGAAAATAGTTCGACTTTCCTTGTTTTCTGGCATATTTCAATCCTAACTTCAAATACTTTGTTCTCTTTTATATGGATGAGTTACTAGACGTACCATATATGGATAAAAATCTTGAGATGTTTAGTTTTCATCCCAACTAAAATTACAGTAATATTTCACCTGTAGCTTCAAATATGTCATAAATAGTACTTGAAGGTCTAGCGTGGTAAATTTACAACTATTTAACCCAAACATTCTAAATCAACTCAATTGATTCCTATTGGATCTTCTTAGTTTTAAACCTTGTAATAGGTCTAATTGATACATATAATGGATCATTTGGTGATACTCATTGATTCTTATTCGGTCAAAATTGATATAAAGGAATAAACATAACCCTTTTATATAAAAGGCACATAAAAGTTCAATTTAATCTCTCGAGATTCAATTTTTTCTATATCATCCTTGTTCTTTTAGATAATTATGTTTTGGTCCTAAACTTTATTTTTTTATATAATGTTTCAATCCTTGATGGTGGGGAGATGGGAGAGAAATTTGCTAAAAAGTTAAGGAGAAAGAAAATTCTTCAGTGACTAAATTTTGACCACCAATAACTTTTTTTTTTTTTTTACTATGGAATCAAACTACAAATAAACTAAATGAAGAATGGAAAAATACTATTTTTTTCACTTTGGCATCAAACTCAAACACATCATGGATTGTTATAGCAAGCCTGATTCTAGTCCTTTTTTTTCCGATCCTTGAAAAACTATTTATTTTAAAGTTTTTTTTTTAATTTCATCCTCCCATATTATATTCACATGATTTTAAACATGATAATTTGCTTTGGTTCGCATGCTACATCATATTCATATAAAAAATGCCTTAGTATTAAATTGATTTTTAATTTTGAAAAATAGGATTTGATTTTATAATTTTTTTAAAAAAAACTTTAAACAAGAGGGACCAAAAGGAAGAAAACTACAACCTTTTTTTTTCTTTTTTAATGCTTATGGTCATGGAAAATTACATTTAGTCCCTATAGTTGTTACCTTTTCATTCTTGTCCCTATTTTTTTAGGGTTTCACATTTCTATACTAATTGTTTCATATTTCAATCCCTAGAATTTGAAAAAAATAAGAATCACTTGAAAAAGAAAGAGGAGAGAGAAATTGGTTGATCAACCCAATTCCACCATAAAAAAAAATCGATTTTGATATCAATAAGTTTCTTTTAAAAAGAGAAGATATATTAAGGTGTTTTTTTACCATTCATTTCACCGAAAAAAAAGATTAGCACTTGAGAAATTTTATTTGATTCGAATTGATTTTGAATTTTTAGATAGATTTAAGGGTGTTTGGAGATTAAAAACAAGTTTATTAAGGTCGTTTGAGTGTTTTTTTAAGTATCTCTAGATGAAAATGGTTGAAAATGAATTTTTAAAATCCTAAAACTCGAACCTGATTTTTCAGCCACCTCTAGTGGCCACAATGTGAACTAGAGAACAACATTTCATCTTATATTTTTTTAAAAAAGAATTGACGAACCACGTGTTATTTGCCTAATAAAAAAAACAAGTTCCTGACTTGTTTTTGTAAAACTATTTGTATTTGTTTAATTTGCATTTTTTGGAGACATTAAAGACTATTTCAGGGTTGAAAACGAGTTTGTTAAGATTTTAAAGTATTTTTCAGGTGTTTTTAAGCGAAAACAAATTGATAATGAATTCTTAGAATCCCAAACTCAAACCCCGATTTTTTTTCATCATCGAAAGTGATCGAAAAATATTGTCAAGGAATACAGACCATCTGACATAATAGATGACTTGTCATCTATTTATAAAAAAAAATAAAAATAGGGTGAACGTGCCGTTTACTCCTTAAAAATAAAATATCAAAGCATGTTTGGACTTTTAGATCCCATGTCAAGTCTAGCAAAGCCTAGCATCTTTTATTTTTAACTTTTGATTGTTTTTTTTTAAATAATTAATACCCTCCCTCTTATTTGTTTATTTATTTTCTCTATATTATTATTTTTATTTAAATTTTAATTAAACCATATTTCTTTTTTAAATTGTTTAGTTCACATTTTTTTTGTTTTTTCTTTAATTGTTTTTTATAATGCTAAGATGATTGCAGTGTTTATCGCTACGCTACGCTCCTTAAGACAGAAATTTCCTCCTCCACAACTTGCAACTGTCAACTTGTGTTTGCATAAGATCAATGTACCTTCAGCGTTTTCCACGGCTGTCTTTGGCTTATCATTTATTAAGCAATTAAGCCTTCGAGACATGTTAATCTCTCCTGAATCATTTCTATAGACGATTCATACATACTTGGGCTACAAAATTTTGCAAACTTCACAATAAAGATAAAACCCAGAGATCTGATACCAAAACAAACATCCAAGCAAGGATGCAAATGCGCAACAATTTTCAACAACTCTTCCCAACATTTATTAAGCTCTAACGAAGGAAATACACAAACCAATAGTGTGTTTTATGCACAAGATACCTTGTGTCTATGAGGTATTGTAGGCTACTCAGCTTATTTTAAAACCTATTCATAAAACAACTAAGCTGGAAGTTACATCTGAAAATTGTCTCTCCATTTTCTAGCAAGCATTTGGACTGGTCACCATATGTTCTCCATGAACTTGGTGGCTTCTTGGACACCTCCAGCCATATCCCAGTTTCATGAAAAGGGCTTCGACATGCTTAATCATAAGTACCTAAACTAAAAATGAGAACTCAAATGGGATCAGAATGAAAAACATAAGAGGAAACAAGGAATTGCAGATGATAACAACCAGATCAAGAAGAAAAAATAATAGACAGCACGAAACCAGTAAGAAGAGGAAGAGGAATAAAAGATGACAAGATACACCGTTTCTACCAGGCAATGCAGTTGGCGGGCACCACTGATTCTAGAGATTGATCTGCTTGCACTTAGCCAACACTAAAGTGCAACAAAAAATGTTAAGATGCAAATGATAATTAGTTATTGCACAAGGACAAAGAACCAAGAATAGATGAGGTAGACCGACTAGAGGGCTAAAATGAAGCTATGTTTTTTTCTCACCAAAACTACACAGGCTTTCACTGACAATACATAATTCATTCGCTTTTCTCTCTCCCAAAAGGCTGAATAATTCTATGTTGGTAACTCTAAAGAAATAGATAAAAAAATGAATCAGAGCAGGAAAGTTATACCATCCTTCAACTTACAATACCATGTTCATAATGGAAAGACTTCAGCCCTACTATATATTTTGCGGTGAAAAAAGCATCGTTAGCGAGCCCACTTTAAATTCCAGTCCTCGCCACAAACCCAATTACCACCTTTTGAGTTCCACAAGTTCCAAACTGAAGTTG
>Ga0325402_1003360_pt1 | contig 14420 bp, 8 predicted proteins | sample PopdelMetagenome_22_FD_207212 | JGI IMG/M metagenome (GOLD analysis project Ga0325402, IMG submission 207212) | Populus deltoides microbial communities from Bellville, Georgia, United States - Xylem-PdKOR-R3 | ecosystem: Host-associated > Plants > Phyllosphere > Stem > Wood/Secondary xylem... | reverse complement strand
TTTTTTTTTTTTATAAAGAAAATGACATTGAAAGCCAGGTAAGGAATTGGTGGAGAAATCAAGCATAGAAAGCTCGAGAAGCAGAAGGCACCCGCCCCGCATTAAGCCATCATCACCAGTAAAACCATGGAGAATCATAAGCAAGAAGAACAAGAGCAGGGAGAGCTAACAATATTCAAAGCAAGAGAATTATTTTCATCGAACATAATTCTCAGCTTGATAGCACTAGCAATATGGCTTGGTTCAATCCATTTTGTTGTTGTTTTAGTTATTTTTTCTCTCCTTTTTCTCTCCTTCTCCAAATGTCTCCTGTAAGTATCAACAGCCCTTTTCTTTCCTCAATTTTTGTTCTTTTCTTCGTTTGATTCTCTTCAAACATGGAAACCAACACATGGGTTCTTTTTTGTTTTGGCTCTTAGTGTTTTCGGATTGCTTTTGTTGCTCGTTTTCGTTCCAATTGATGATGATAACAAGTTGGGCCGTCGCCTTTGTTGGTAAAGAAACTATCTTACTCCTTTTGTTTATTCTTTCGTCAGTACTCTTACTTTCTTGAAAGGGAAAAGGAATGAATTTTTGCTTTTGTTGTTCAAGAAAGATTGAATCTTTGAATTTTTTTTCTTCTTTTGTTGTATGATAAAGACTGCATTTTATTGCTTTTTGATAACAAATGCAGGTATATATGTAGACATGCTTGCAGCTATTTTCCAGTGACTTTACATGTTGAGGATATAAATGCCTTCCATCCTGATCGTGCTTATGGTATATACTTTATTTGTGGGATTTTTTTTCATCAGTGTTCGTTTGCAGAACATGAAAATGATGGTTTGCAATTGACTTTTGTGTTGCTATTTTTGAAATGAAATTGAATCTGAAAAAGGACTTCGTTGAGACAATAAATCCACAGGGGTTACTGGTCTAAAGCTTAATGATTAACCAATTTTTAATAGAAGTGAGAATTGAATGGTTTGATGCCCCACCTGTTCATTCCTATTGATATCAGCTTGGTCCAATTTCAGGATTACGTGTGACAATATCACTAGGATGTTGCAACTCTAACAAAAGGTGTAAATATGAAATGGTCTAGGAACATCAGTAGTATGGTTGCAAATGATGTCAGAATAGGACTTGTGTTATCTTTGAGAAATTGGCAATAGGATTCAAGATGTGATATCAGAAGAGTGGATTTTTATTAGATTAAATTACTTTGTTGATTTTGAAATTCAAGTGGCTGGGGTATTGGGTTTTTCTGCGAGGATGTTGTTCAGGAGGCAGTTGATTTTACAGTTTCCTGTGGATCTTAACTTTTTAGCTGTGCTAAATTTCTTTTAGCTTCTTGGAGCAAGTAACAAGAGACTTTTTTCGTGCTTCATGCAGTCTTTGGTTATGAGCCACATTCAGTTTGGCCCATTGGGGTCGTTGCATTAGCAGATCATACAGGTTTCATGCCTCTCCCAAAAGTAAAGGTCCTTGCTAGTAGCGCTGTAAGGCATTTTCCCCTCTCTGTATTTTTTAAATATTTAGAGCTTTTCCTTCTCTTTCTCAACACATGGGAATTAAATTCAGGTTTTCCTCATGCCATTTTTGAGACATATATGGACATGGTGTGGTCTTACATCTGCGACAAAGAAAAATTTTACTTCCCTTCTGTCAGCTGGTTATACTTGCATTGTAAATCCAGGTGGAGTACAAGAGACATTTTACATGGAGCATGATAATGAGGTCTTCTCTTTATGCTCTCTCTCTCTCTCCCCCCCCCCCCCTTTCGCACCCAAGTAGATTTTTCCCCTGTCTGTCTTAGAAAGTTTTAGATCTAGGACTTATGCAACCTACCCTGCCTGATCCTTGCTGGTTCATATGTTGGACGTTGATATATTTTACAATCTAGTTCTTACATGTTTGTGTGTGTTTATCATTGTTCCTTCGTATTCTTTAACCCACCCTTTTCTCCTATTTAGATGGTGATGGAAAGCTATTACTTTTACATCCCTTTTACGTAGAATCCTTGAGGTTTGGGACCTGAAATTGACAGACATCATATGCAAACCAAACTGAAAGAGACTGTTTTTTTTTTCACCCTGAAGAATAGCTTGGTTGTTAATCTTGGGTGCTGCTTGCTTTCAGATTGCTTTCCTCAAGTCAAGAAGAGGGTTTATCAAGATAGCCATGGAGAACGGTGCACCCTTGGTTCCAGTTTTCTGCTTTGGTCAAGTATTGATTCACTTTGTCACCTGTTGGTTAAAAGTATAGTATTTTCTTGTTATGTACTCCACTTTGCCAGTGAATGCTGGAATTATGTGGATTGGTCCATTGTAAAAGACATTGGTCCTCTTGCATACTGCTTGAGGTTAATGTTTCAAGAACTGAGTTTTCATTGTTTTCATCTTATAGATTAATTCTCCCTTTTACAATTACACATTTTCCATTGATAACATGGTTAATTTTCTTATTCTTGCTGCAGTCGAAAGTGTATAAATGGTGGAAACCCAGCGGAAAATTATTCTTGAAAATTTCTAGGGCAATTAAATTCACTCCAGTTGTCTTTGGGGGAATTTTTGGGTAAGTAAAAATTTGAGGAAATTCTAACTGTTCAGAGAAACTCCATTTGTGTTTAGTGTTTAGGCCCATGATTATACCCACTGCCACTTGGTGCAGCTTTCTCTGAAAAATCTGCTAATGTTTAATGGGAAAGACAAAATGACTCCTTTTTTAATTGGGGAAGTGGGTTTGTTGTATTTTTTCCTCTGTATATTTAAACAAAAACATATTTGCAATTTATAATTGTTTGCTGCTTTTCAGGACTCCCTTGCCCTTCCAACGCCCGATGCATATCGTGGTTGGTAGACCTATTGAGCTTAAGCAAAATCTTCAGCCCACTGTGGAAGAGGTATGGTGCCACTTAAATCTGCAATCTGATGAATCAGTTGACTGGAAATGGTGAACATATCCATTTTGTTTTGAGTGTGAAGTACGATAAATTCCTTTTATGTTTTAGATTAATGAAGGATTAATAAGGGAGAGACCTCGCCCCTCTTGCTTTTGCAAGAGCACCATTGAGCTCCATAGCCCATTGTTCATTTGTGGATTCCTTTTTCTTCCATTATTAGTTAGTAATACTTCGTGCTCTGGCCAGTGGCAAAGCCACCCCCAATTCCCAATTTCATTAGCGGGGCCAAGAAAAACTTATATACCATCAAGTGAAAGTTGGTTCCAAGGATGGTCATAGTCCCATCATGCCGTTTGATTACTGGAGAATATAACGTAATGTGAAGTGTTGACACTCAGCTCAAAGCTCTGTATTGTAAAAATCCATAGCTTGCAATTTAAGATGCCGGCATTTCCCAGTCCCAAACTAGTTACACGCTGTACAAAATGTAGCAGATTGTAAAGCTGTTATAATTGAACAAGCTCAGAACCTTAAGGCCCTAGTACTGGTACAAAAAGAAATCCAGTTAGGGTGGGACTTAAAGCTGCCTGCATTCCTCTTTTCACTAAATCTATAGACTAACGACTGAGTGATATTAATCTCCAACTGTTGCTCATACATGGATTCATTTTTGCAGCTCGCTGAAGTGCACAGTCAGTTTGTTGCCGCACTGGAAGATCTCTTTAAAAGGCACAGAGCACGGGTTGGGTTTGCTGATCTTGAATTGAAAATTCTATAATTTGACTACACAACTTAGACTTGTTTCAGAATGTATCTTTTTTACATTTATTTATCTTCTTCTATGTTTTCTTGTTTATATGTTGTATACATTAGTGTTTGTTTTTGCATTTTAAATTGTTTTAAATTGTTTTTCGTAAAAAAAAATATTAAATTGATGTTTTTTAAAATGTTTTTGAATGATTTTAATGTGTTAATGTCGAAGATAATAAAAAAAATCTGAAAAATATCATTCTGATATATTTTTTAATTGAAAAGCATTTTTAAATAACATCATGCATGATATCAAACTCGCCAAAAATAAAACTTTCAAAAGCCAATAAATATTCATTCAAGGAATCCAATGTTCTTAGTTACATTTCTTTTAGTTTAGGGAGACTGCACAAAGATGACTTGTAAAGCGACAGTTGCAAGTAATTTTGGTTCCAGCTGTTTTACTTATTCAAGTATCAGCAGAGTTTTGCGTTCCAGAAGCACATGCAAACAGTTTTCTGCAGAAATGATAATGAATTGAGTGCTGTTTTCGGCCATGAGTCACTATCATGCAGAAATGATGATGGGATGAGGTCTTGTGTGATGGAGTTACAAGTGAGGACTTGGGCAGCCAAAAACAAAAACAGCTAAAATTATTATATAGAAATTTGAATGTCATGTGAGGTTCAATGCCATTATATATGGGTTAATTCGTTTAATTTTCCCGTTGTTTTTTATTTATCGAACTATCAGGTCAATACAATACATCACATCGTCTCCACCTCCGTCCTATAAACTCAGTTAGGTAGCACATGATGTGCATATGTGTGACTATTCCCTCCTAAATGATGAAAGCCAAGTGAGATTATTTTGCCTTAACCTGAAAATTTGAGGGACAAAAATAAAATTAAAAGGTCAAAAGTCTATATAGATTTGATCAAAAGTTCAGGAGGTCTCTCGGACAATCAACCTTGTATAACTCTTTGAAACCAAAACATCTGGTTCTTGTACATTTCTGTAAAGCAACTGTATCATGTCGGTACAGACCTTACTAGAAATGTAAGTTGAGGCTTGAATGTTTTTTCATCCGAGCCCAGTTTGAACTAGTCAGCTTCTTTCATTTGTCACCTCTAGCAGTTACTGCAACGGAGAATGCTGTAGGTGATTTTGGTATTTTTAAAACCAAAACTGGTAAGCCAAGGTTGATCATATAAATATATTACTTATCACTGTTAAAGGGGGGGTTCCTAGAACCTTGGCCATTTTTCGAACATTGCTTAGCCAGTTTATGTTCAAGTAAATTTAAAAAGGTCGCATCCCTCACACAAGAGTTCCCGTTTCCATACAGATGCCATGGCACTACCTTAAGACGATAGCATTTTCACCAAGGCTAAGTGCAGTAAAAAAAGTTTCATAGACTAAAGCCATCAGACTCAATTGACGGGAAAGCAATTGCCCTTGCTCACTTGTTCCGTTGAGTCGTATTACGACAGGAGGCAGGATGAAAACCATCACCAACTGAGATTAGAACACTATAAAAATATGAAGGATGATATAACTCAAAGCCAAAAAGGGGTAATTTCATCTTCTATCATAAGAAACAAATTACACTTCTCATTTGTGCGTCTCATCTAGCTAGAGAAAGCCAAAGGAAGGGAAGGAGAGGGGGGAGGGGGAGAGGAGAAGCTGATACTAACAAAGCCCTTTGGGTTAATCTTTCATTCCCAACTTAATATTTTGAACTTTAATAGACAATTGTAATTTCTGCTCCTCAATATCTTTCAGCACTGAAAGCAAGTTTGCTCTATATACTTCACATTTTCGTCGTGCACGATCCAGTTTGCGATGCAGTTTCTGGATTTTCTTGTCCTGGTCATCCTGCAAATTGATACATATAATATTCAATTACATTCAGCTGAGGAAGTGACAAAACAAACACAAGCCAGCTGTCTTTTATTCTACTATCCCACAAAGTAGAATGCAACTATCAGGACCAAGCCTCTACATCATCAACTATTAGAAGGAGGAAAAAGAAAAAAGAAAAATTAAGAAACATTCTGCTTAAAAATAAATATTCTATTCACACAAAAAAAAAGAAGACAAATGTTCCAATACAGCAGATGCAGTGAGAGTTTAGGCTGTTCATGGAAACAAAATCAGACGTTGGTATGACAACGATGATGATTACCATGAATCTAAACAGCTTGTTTCTGCTACAAACTACAAAGAGACCCATTGAAGTCAACAAATTAATCTCAACTGACAAAGTCATTAGTTAATCGGAATTAAAAGAGCAATTTCTGCCATTAATAGCACCTATATTGCAGCATTAACAGAAAAATCTATAGAAAAGGGCAAAAATAAGTATCAAATATTACTGACAAAGGAAAAATTAAATGAATAAATAACTGAAGTGTGACAGAAAAGGAATGAAAAACTGACCCCAGAAGCAGGCTGTTCTAAGCCCTGTTGCTGATTTTGATTGTTATTATTTGCTTGACTTCCCTGAGGAGGATACTCTTCTCTGCCAGCTCTATTTGCTATTGCAACTTTCCCACCATTCTTTCTTGCAAGAGCCACTTTATTTGCTGCCTCTTGCAAAGCATCCATTGAAACATTGTAAATTTCTAAACTTTGGATTCCATTATCAACGTACTTAAGGGCCTCATGGCGAAGGTTGCTGTAACGAAAGGTGAGAGATTCTCGTGAACTACCAAGAAAATCACTGGCGTGTTCCTCCAATATGACACCACTCTTGGCATTCCTTGTCCATCGTTTCAAAACATAATGGGAAGGCAGTGTAAGAACATTTGTCACCCTAAAAACTGTCAATATGTGTCTGCAAAGAAGGCCGGAGAACTCAAACATCAGACAACTACAAGAGGCTTTCATCTCACGAACATTAAAGCTAACAGTATAAGCTTTATGATTTTCACCAAACTTGGCAACTCTATAAGTGGTGATTGCCCCATCATCCACAACTTTGGTTGCCAGGAAAGTTAAAGTCTCAACCAACTCTTCTTGAAATTTTAAAAACAATTTCCTGGAATAGAGCTCGGCCACTTGCTTCTCCATAGGTGAAGGTGTCTTCAGAACTGGGGCAGTATTTATCGAATCATAGTCAGCTTTGACTTCTTTCTCATAGCGGCTTTCCAAAGCCTTCTCATACTGCTTAACAAACAACTGTAGGGTAGTTGAGGCATTGATGTATCCATCAAAGTAAGAGTTGATGCTGTCACTGCGCTGTGTTATAGACATTTCTGCAAAGAAAGTATCTCTCAAGTAAGCTGGGACCCATTGGCGTCGATCAGTATAAACTGCTTGTAGCCACTCGTGCTCCCTGAGATGATATCTATTAAGTAGAGACAACCAACAAGACTCAAATTCCTCAACTGACTCTGTGAGGTTAACACATTTATGGAGCTCTGCTTCAAAATTAGGATGCTCAGAAAGCACATGGGACAGCTTCTCCTGGAATTCTTTAAAGATGTGCCACTTGCAGATACGATGACGGGTTTCTGGAAAAACCTGGTTCACGGCTAGACAAATTACCCTATCATGATCAGTAGTGATTGAAACAGGAGGCCGTTCAGACATTGCCATAAGCCATGTTTTGAAAAGCCAAAGAAAAGAAGCCTCGGATTCGTTGACCAAGAGAGCACAACCGAACAAAACAGGCTGCCCGTGATGGTTAACTCCAGTGAACGGTGCAAAGGGCAATCGATAGCGATTTGACCGGTAAGTTGTATCAAAGGTAACAGTGTCACCAAAGTATGTGTAGTTAGCCCTTGCCTTTGCATCAGCCCAGAAGATATTGCTCATACACTGATCTTCATCACCCTGCACAGCATAGAAAAACGCAGAATTCTCAGCCTGCTTGTTTCGCAGGTAGTCCAAAAGGTGCTGAGTGTCACCACCAAGAGTTCTTTGTCGACTGCTCCTCATGTAATTCCTACAGTCACGCTCAGTAAAACCAACATTACTGATTCCACCATATTCTTTGATGAGGGCAGACATAATACCACTGGGACCAATCCCAGCACCCTGCAAGGTATCAATCAATGATTTGGCAGAGCCGGATACATGGCGATGAGAGCGGAGACAATGTACCTTGTCAGGTGGAACAAGCTCGTGGTTATGTTCCCTAACAAATGCCGAAACAACCCATCTACCAGAATCCTGGATTTTAACAACCAACATGGCCTTACAACCAACACGGGTTTCAGCACGAGGGCGTTTGACACGCACATCAGAACGTGCAGGCTTATCCTTGTCAATGCGGAAACCCTCTTTTGCACAAACAAAAGACCTCTGAATGATAGCACCATCACGTCTAGACCTGCGAGACATACTGACACGAGTACTAAATCCTACACGACGAGCATACGAATTGTAAAAAGCCTTCGCAGCCTCCTCAGACTCAAATTCCATACCCTCATAAGGCTCAAGATTAGTGTCCCCTTGAGGGATATAGACTTGACCAGAAATGGAATTGTGGGAACTTTGGGGGTCATAAAAATTCAGCAGGAAATGGTTTCCTTCAACTTCTCCATCTCCTCCTTCCTCTTCTTCCACTTCATCAACACCAACATCAACAGACTGATGCTGAATATCATCCACAGTATCGTCTCCCAAACCCATCATGTCAAATTCAATAACTTCATTCCCCATAGTCAGTGGTTCCAGCTCCATTATCATATCAACCACTATAAAAAAAATCTAAGCACAGCTAAAAATATCAAGAAATCAAACACTGCTACTTGGCTTCCAACTAAAGACAAAAACTTTCAAACCCAAGGTGAAAAAAGTTTCAATCTTTAAACAGAAAACAAAGAAAAGACACATCACTACCACAAACAGAAAATATATCCTGTAATAAAGAAACCCATTGATGAAAACTTGAAGGAGAGTAAAAATGGAGTAGACTGACCCACTTGGGCTTGGCTTGTATGAAATAAGGAGGTGAAAGCTTTCACTTTCTCAGCATACACACATGATATTGATATGAGTTCACTCAGTCACTTCAAAGATCATTACTTCTTGAAAATCAAACAGCAATGGATGATAGAAACCCATTTGCAGAATCGAAGTTTTAAGGACGAGGACTAAATCTTGGAAGTAATCAGACAGAGCAGAGCTGCCTTTATTTCCTATTCGGGTTTGGAATAACTACAAAGCAGTATACATAATATAAAGTCAATAACATATCAGGACCTAAACTTCACGATCTTTGTAACTTCTCAACAAGTTTCATTCCTTGTTCAATTCCCATCATCACAAAGCTAGAGGATATGGGCTACAATTGAATTTATTAAACTTAATTCTATAAATAATACTACCAAATATATGATCTAATCTTAAATAAAAAAGATAAATGCAAACTTTTGTTTTGTTATTTGACAAACCAAGTGACATCTCTCTCTCTCTCTATTCTTATTTTTCATAGCTTTTTTTTATTGTTCTAAATCATTAATAGGATATATTTAGAAGAATTTTATCTTATTTATGTTTATATTTATATTTATATTGAAATTTAAAATATTTATGAATTTAATGGACAAAAAAAGCTATGATGTCACAACTCAAATCCAAGCTCTTTAACTAGATGGATGAACTGGTTATTAGGGGTGTTCAAAAAAATCGAAAAACCTATTAAACCGAGAAAATCGGAAAAAAATAACCGAAAAAACCGAACCGTAAAAAAAAACCGATTAAAATTTTGAAAAAACTGACCGATTCGGTTTCGGTTTTTTAAGCCTGGAACCGAAAAAACCAAACCTAACCGAACCGAAAAAAAACCAGAAAAAACCGAGCCAAACTGAAAAAACCGAGCCAAAACCGAGTCAAACCGAAAAAACCGAGCCAAACCGGAAAAAACCGAGCCAAACCGAAACAACCAAGCCAAACCAGTTTGAACAGGTTTTTTCTCTAAAAAACCGAACCGAACCAAACCGAAACCGGTCGGTTTGAACCGGTTTCGGTTCGATTTCGTTTTTTTTAAAAAAAATTTCGGTTTGATTATTTTTTTTGATAAAAACCGAACCGAATCGAACCGTGAACACCCCTGTTGGTTATAATGCTGGACCAACCTTGGAATCTTTCTTAGGTGAGCATATTTCATGTACCTATTTACTAAACTTAGTCCATTATTTGTTCTTAGGAAGTAGAGGGACTACATTATTAGCTTCTCACAAATACAAGGGTTAATATACAATTTACTCTTCTTTTTTATTTGCTCTTCCTTTTATATGAAAATTGTTTTCCTTTTTTATGAGAAAGTTATGAATGCTGATTAGGGGGGAGTGCAAATCAATGAGATTGGAATTATGCTGTTAAACACTTAAACTATTTATAGGTCCTGTTTTAATACTTCGAGTGTGTTTCGCAGTGTGGTTGTGGTTGCTTTTCAAATAATTTTTTGTGTTAAAATACATGCCAATGATTTTTTTTATTTTTTAAAAATTATTTTTGACATCAGCACATCAAAATGATTTGAAAACACTAAAAACATATTAATTTGAAGTTAATAAAAAAATAAAAAAATTTCAAATTTTATCAAAAGCGCTTTTAAAACGCAGAAACAAACAGACCATTGCCCATATCTTCACGTCAAAAGTGATATAAGGGCATGTGATAATATTATTAATTGCCCATATTTTCACGTCAAAAGTGATATAAGGACGTGTGATAATATTATTAATAACTATCCAAGCATAACTTATGTGCGATGTAGTTCAACTAATTAGATTTTAAATTTATTTTTTAGAAATTATCAGTTCGAGTTTCACAAATCTCAGGATTATTAGAGACTAAAATGGCTATTAATTTTAGGGCTCGTGGGATTAATCGAGATGCGCACAAACTGACCCAGACACCCAGGTTAATTAAAAAAAAAACAGTAACCATCCAAGCATTGAGTAGAGAAATTCACAGCATAACTGTGCTTTACAAACTAGCACGAAATTGCCCAAGAAAATTTGGTCAGAGAAACTCACTGCATAGCTATGCCTCTTAATGTTATGTATTTTGCCAAGGTGTTTGCCAACAAGTGCTGGATTCAAGACAAAAAACACAAGCTGCACATCAATCGAAATTGAAAACGCAAATTACATTCTTTGCTAGGGAACTCTGAATGCTTCATGCTGTGTGGTATTTTTAACTCCTCTGCATCCGAAGAACAGGCTGATAAAGGAGGAAGTTAGGAGTCTTGAAATGTTATCAGGGAGTAGATATATAATGAATGCAGCTCAAAATTCTAGCGATTCATGACAGGCGAAGAACAGATTCACAGTACACGTTCTGAGTCTTTAACAAAGCGATCACAACACCAACTCTTACATTCCTCGATGGACTAGAGTTGATTGCTCCTGTCACTATATCTTCACATTTAAGATGTCTGAATGTGAAGTGTGGCATTGTTGCTTGTTAAAACCATGCTAGAGTTGATTCGAGGATACGATGAAAGAAAGTTATTAAACAAATATAAACCAGTATTTTGAACCAAACTTCGTTGACATCCATGGACTGATCTATGCTTTATGATCTTATTTGGAGATTTGTAGCTGTGGAGTATCACTCTGGAGTTTTGACCTGCATGCCTCCAAGTTTCTTCAAGGAAAAAAGTCCCACCGTTTGGCATTGTGTTTGTAACTACGTTTCATCAAATTTTAAATTTTTTTTTTTGCTAAAATTGAGTGTGGTTTGTACTTTTTGGATCGTTTTGATGTGCTGATGTCAAAAATAATTTTTAAAAAATAAAAAAAAACATCATTAACATGTATTTCGGCACGAAAAGTTATTTGAAAAGCAACCGTTACCACACTGCCAAACATACTCACCTTCCCAATTACAAGGAAGGTACAGTAGAAACCAGGTTTTGAACTGAAGATAGTGCCAAGGTAGAAAATAAAAATTTATTGCAAGGAGTTGACATATATATAATTGCCTTCTGAGAACCTTGAATATATAGTTCAAATTAATGAAATGCAGAAAGAAATTATGGACTTTTCCTTTGGTAAGCAGTCGGCTACTGATTCATATGTATTGATACTCTACCTGATCATGGGTCATAATCCAAATTTGAATTCCTAAAAATACAAATGAATAAGCATCTAGAACAAGCTGAAAAATAATCTACATAGGTGAGAGTTAGAGTGACAAAACTGAAACTATGGTAATTTTGGAAATTCAAATACACCTTCGAAAAAACCAAATGTTAAAGACAATACAAGTTCAAGATGAATTTTACGAAGTTGTATAAAAATTAAGTTTAAAAACTTAATTAATTGAATTTTTAATGGGTTAATTTGATTTAATAATGAGCTTAATTAAGAATTTAATTAAATCTATAAATTAATTTAGGCATAAATTGAAAGAATTAATTAAGTGTAAGGACTTAATTAGACTTTTAATGGGTCAAATTACTTTTATTAAGGATTTAATTGTTGAAAAATTAAGTCTAAAAGCTTAATTTGGGCTTAATTGATAAGATTGGAATTTTGGAGGACCAGATTCAATTTTACAAGCTTATTTGGATGATATCATGGGTGAAATTGCAAGACAAATCTAAGTTCAGGGTTTAATTAAAGGCCGAATTGAAGAATCTCAAAACCAAGAACCAAAGTCCAAAAGACATAAGTTTGAGAATTGAAATCAATCAAAACATGGGTCAATTTGAAAGAAATTGAAAGTCTGATGGTTGATAGGGGTTAAATTGAACAAACTAGAAGTTTCAGGGTTAATTAAGGGTGCATATGCTAGAATTGAAACAACAGGGGCCAAATTGAAGTTTGCAAAATCCTAATTAGAAAACCCTAATTTCTAGGGTTTACTCTAAACGACGTGTCACTCATCTTTAATAAAGAGAACAAGTGACGTGTCGTTTAATCTTTGTTTGTCATGTTTTTCAGCCAATAAGGTTGATCGGGTTACCACCTTTAGGTAAATAAATGTGGCATCTCCGACCACCTCAAAGACTCAAACCATCACTAATGGACTTATAAACGCCTTCTCTATAAGAATTAGCTATCCTCATCACATGTTTATAGCTACTTTGGTTCAATGAACTCAACCACATTTTTTCTCTAATCAACCTCCTCTGTATTTGATAGTTTTAAACTGGTCGAGAGCTCATATTCCAATCAATGAATGTGAAGTTTTAGATCTTCAAATCATATGATATTTAATCCCCATGGTAGATATGCATTTCCTTTACAAGGATTAACTACTCTTTTCCTATGTTTACATCCAGTTTTGTTACGATGATCTCTTCAAAGTAACTCACTTGGTCTACCATGATTGAAGAAGAAAACCATCATGATTGTTTAAACTTCATGGCTACCTTCTCTTGACAGGTTTGAGATGGATATTAAAAATGTTCTTGATGTCCTCCTTAACTTGTTTGACATAATTCTTTTATTCTTTATTTCACATGAAAATTTAGGCAAAGAATAGTAAAATGAGATGAATGTAAAGGAAAGTAATATGATCTATATATGCATTTAAGAACACATTTTGAGGGAGAAGTTCCAGATACTATAAGAGATGTGTGGTCATGGAGACATGTCAAAGGATTTGTGATCTTTTTAAAGATAAACGATCATGAAGACCTAGAGAAACACTGCTTTATTGAAAAGTTCAAGAGATTGAAACACAATTCATAGAGATTATCTACTCTCAAATAGTGCATCATAAGGATTGTTCCTTGTTTATTTAGGTTACAACTCTTTCTTCATAAATTGTTAAAGGTATTTTTTGGCAATCAATCTTTCAATCTTCTTTTTTAGGTCATGGCATTTGTTATTGTCATTTATATAATCATGGTGAAAGAGATATAACTTATTAAGGTTCTTTGTGATTGAACCACTTTTCATGAGGTGTGGATATTGCACGTAGTTTTTTTTCATGATGACAACCAATACCTCATTATGTGTGGTGATGAGAGGTGTGATTAAGAGCTCGAGGAATGTCACCTTGTGAAAATGGTGTTCATTCTTGTTCCTAGGAGTTAGTGTAGTATCACGTCTAAGTCTTTTATGATGGGGAGAATGTGATCAAGACTCAGGAGATGATTGATAGAGATAGTAACATCAATGGTAAGGACATGATAAGGAGTGCTTTTCGTAGAAAGAGTGACTCTTTCGTAAAGTTAGAGAATCATGCCCACTTTATTTTTTGTTTTGTCTAATTAGGTTGTCTGTATGCATCTAGTACATATAATGGAGTTGGGTGCTATATTTTCTTTTAAGGAAATGGAAGAGGGTGAAGCTATTTTTATATGGCTAAAATAATGTTGTTGAGCATTTTTAAAAGGGTGAATGAGTTGCTAGAAATTTGGAAGGGCAAGAGTTTATATAAGGGGAAATCAATTAGTCCCCTTTTGTCCTAGAGTTTTGTTAGTCATGAAATGTATTTTGATAAAACAAAAATGAGAATGAGCCAGCTTTTTATTTAGTTTTTGACAAACAACACCAGTAACGAGGTTGAGAAAAAACTTTTATTGGATTTAGGCTTTTCTCGACGAACAAAAGGGTTTGGAAATATAATTTAGATCTTGTACTTGATCTGTGCTCTCCTGAAAAACAATTCCCTTATGTATAGGGCTAAGTTAATAAAATAAGGGGAGAAATATATCATATACAAGTTTATTTGTTTGTAAAATTGTCACAGGGTGCTAGAAAAAGCAAAAGCAAGAGTGCATAAAGAGTTATCATCTATTATTAATGTGTGTGTAATGAGATTATATTTGTGTATTTGTGGAAAGATTCGTAGAAAATATTGCAAGGAC
>Ga0325402_1003358_pt1 | contig 14425 bp, 8 predicted proteins | sample PopdelMetagenome_22_FD_207212 | JGI IMG/M metagenome (GOLD analysis project Ga0325402, IMG submission 207212) | Populus deltoides microbial communities from Bellville, Georgia, United States - Xylem-PdKOR-R3 | ecosystem: Host-associated > Plants > Phyllosphere > Stem > Wood/Secondary xylem... | reverse complement strand
ATCAATTTATATCATTTTCAAATTAATTTTCTTCATCAATCACTAATAAACTTTTATTTTTCATTAAACACATTATATTATTATTGATACATATATAACAATTTCTTGATTTAACATCTATTCTATAACTTATCTTAATACAACTTTTCATTCACTACTTTTATGTTCATCAAATCATTATAATATTTTCAAATCATATTATAATTTATCTATACCCCATTTCATCTCATTAGAGTATTTAGTTCATGCCAATTTTTATCTTTCAATTATCATCTCAGCTTTCACAAGCATTTACTTCATCTTATAAAACTAATTTTATTAGTTCATCTCATCATCCATTATATTACTATTAGCTCATCAATTCTAATTTCATTTCTAATATTTATTATATCCATTCTAGCTCATTCATATAAATTTTTGAACTTAATATGCTTTTGGTTCGTTTCTAGCTAGCTTATAAATGTAATTCTCCCATTCTTGTATAATTTACGACCATTTAGCTTTTACAATTATTTATTTTATCTTAAATGTTTCTTAGACTTATTTATAATACATTTTAATATTTTTATCCGACTTAAATATTTCTCGTGTTTATATCTAGCAAGTTCTATTATTTTTCCAACTCAAATATTTATCATATCTATTTATGGTATAATTTAATATCTTTCCATCTCAGTACTTTTGTTATGTCCATTTATGACGTATGCAAATATTACATAATATATTCTCCTATTATAAACAATTCATTTTTCTTATTTGTAAGTCATAATCTACTTATCTCATTTCCTTTCATTTCATTTTATAAAGAACTTATTAAATTCTTTAACTTTAATAAAAGTTCTAGTAGTATAACAACCCATACTTTGGGATGAAATTTAAAAATTAAATATAAAATACATATGAAAATTAAGGTAATTTTTTTATATGTTCTAACTTATTCCAACAAATTCTTTCATTTTATATTGTTCTCCTAATCTATTGTTCCTTTTCTTTCTTTCTTTTAACCTTTCCTTTATGTTTCATTTAAACACATAAAATATATTTCATTTATATTCATAACTTTCATGTTCTTGGACTTAGTGAATTCATTTCCTTGGAAAATATCCATATTACCCTTCTACGCTTTTTTTTTATTCCCATAATACTAATGGTTTATCAAGTTAGATTGGTAAATCTATCTAATTTAATAAAATTTTGGCAGAGTCTTCCCTATACGGGACTCTACCCAAAATTTTATCCCGCTAATTCCCTCATTCATTGAATCATATTTGACATTTAATACAACAAAAGGCATAATAAACACAAGATATTAAGGCCCTGTTTGTTTGCTGGAAAGTAGTGTTTTTTTGAAAAGTGGTTTCCTTGGAAAATAGATTCCTGAAAAGTGAAGTTCTTTTCAATGCTTGATAGTGTCATGAAAAATAAGTTAGAAAACACTTTCCAGTATTTGGCTATATCATGGAAAATGAGCTGAAAAATAACTTATTAATGTTTTATTTTTTTTCAAGTTTATTAAAATAATAAGGAACAAATCTTACAAATTTAAAAGTTGAATGAAAATGAAATTGCAAAAAAAAAAAAACTAATTTCATAAATTATCTCAAATAAAATAAATAACAATCAAAATAATTGAGATTAAATCTAATAGATAAAAAAGTTGAAAAATGATGAAATTAAAAAAATAAATAACAATTTCATAAATTATTTCAAATAAAATAAATAAAATTTAAAAAAATAAGGACCAAATCTGATAGATAAAAAATTTCAATTAAAAAATGATAAAAAAAAACAAATAACAATTATAAAAATCAGGACCAAAGTTGATATAAAAATTAAATTAAATAAAATTCTAAAGGATGAAATTTAAGAAAAAAAACAAAATATATAGCAATCAAAAGTTTGAAGACCAAATTTAATATGATCAGCAAATAACATGATATTTCTAATTTTTTTCACAACTTCTGGAAAGTGTTTCTCACCTAAAATAAAAGGAAAACACTTTCCTAGAAACCAAACTAAATTTTCCTTTAACTAGAAAGTATTTTCCGTTGATTAATTTTCTTGATGACAAACAAACGTAGAAAAGTCTGGAAAATGGTTTCTAAAAAACCACTTTCCATGAAAACAAACTAGGCATAAAGTAAAAAAGAGTTAAGTTAATTATGGTTATAAAATGATTAATTACAACAAAATATGAAATCCTACACATTATACATAAGAAAATGCACGCGAACAAAAGAAACCTAGTTAAGTAAACCATTACTAAAGTCTGAATCACCTTGTCCAGCTGTAAGTGATAAAACTACAACATATATAACCATGTAATGATACATTAGTAATGGTTCAGACTTTCAAATACAATCATTAAAAGACATGACCAATATTTCTTTAACATATGCTTCTATATTATAGCTTTCAAATTCAAACCTTCTTATAATTTCACTCATTTCCAATTTAATTATATTCACATCCTAACCAGGAACCATTTACTCATTTTTTAGTATCCATAATTACATTTCAAATGTCAAATTATGATATTTTATTAACCCATTGGCCTGCTTTTAAAACAACAGACTACTCATATCATTAGTCTCCATCTAAGACGACAAACTAGTCATATCATTGGTCTCCATTCGAGAAGGAAGACTACTCATATCATTAGTCTATGTCCGAAACGACGAACTACTCATATCATTGGCCTACGTTCAAATAGACAAGCTACTCATATCATTGACTTTTCCCCTTTCTCTTTTCTTTTCTTTTCTTTTCTTTTTCCCTCCATTTCTATACTGTTTCATTTGCACCTACATATATCTTTCTGAATCTCCCTTTTAAATACGTAACAAATTACACAAAATCAATTTAAGAGAATAAATAAAGAAATTTAGAAAGGATAAGGTGCATAAGCATCTACTTGCTCTTCCATTTCTAGCTAAATGAATCCCTTCAACTACATAAGATCTAGTACTTAACACCTTCCTTGATCAAGGAGATACCAAACTAAGTATATTATAAAACTCATTATGTATTCATATACATTAATACTCATGTTATTATATATGATGTGAATCTCGTGATTATATGGCTCAAACCCATAATCAAGATTGAGATCTGATTTAACAAAGCTAAAAGTGGTCTGAAAGGAGTGTAACATAATAAAAACTTATCTTAAAGCACTAGCACTATCAAAATGAAGTTGAATGATACCATGAAACTAGTTAATCTTTGATAAGTTATATTGAGTTTGTTCAAAAACCAAAAAATATAAGAATCTCTCACACTAAAGCACTAGCACTAGCACTATCAAAATGAAGTCAAATGATACCACGAAGCTAGTTAATCTTTGATAAGTTATATTAAGTTTGTTTAAGAACCAAAAAATATAAGAATCTCTCACACACATTAAACTAAAAAGTTTAAACGTGTTATTCATCAAAGTTTTTCCAAAACTTAGGCTTACAAGAGTTTAAGTACTTCTAAAAAATTAACCCTAATGAATCTATCATTGTGGATTGAATTGATCTATTTACAAAACTAACCCAAAACTATACTAGTAAGCCCAAATCCTAATCCAAATAAGCCTTGGATCCTAGTAGAAGACAAAGTATTAATTAAGTTCAAACAAGCCTTGGGATATAGCTGAAATAATAAAAATAAAACTTATAAATTAATTCCTTATATTGTTGTGAGGAGAGAAGAAGAAAAGAAAACAATACAAGTCTAATATAAAGCTTATTTATAGCTTACAATGTTGCCCAATGATCCTAGAAATCAATTTGTTATTAAATACCATCAGCCCTTCTTTCATTCTATAGTTAGGATGAATAAGAAATTCTTGTAAGAAAAGGATTTTGGAACATTAATGAATCGTTGTTACACTTGAAAATTATGTTATAGCCCATTAAAATCCTTGTAAAACTAGAAAATTCTCAAAACAAGCCGTCACATTCTTATATAAAAAAGATGTATTAATTATCAAATAATGATGACAACATGTATTAATTAACTACGTTAACTAAATAAATTTACAAAAATATTGGTTTAGCTCAAGATTATCCAACCTACTTTAATATTTCTCTTAATTCATTATCAATTATCTACATACATAAATATTTGTACACATTTACAAAAATTACAACTCGGTAATAAAATTGACAAAATATAAAATGAGCCCGTTCAACAAGCCATTATTTATTTCATCACAACACACTTAAATTGGTAATTCGACATAAGTTTCAATAATTTACAAGCAAATACAATTTTATAAAATCTAAAACAAACAACAAGTTTGTATGAGAAAAAACAATAAAACAAGTAAATTCCCAAACAAAATACATATATTACAAAAATATGCAATAAAAAAATTAACATTTTAAAACTGTTCAAATTTTAAAAAAATGGTATATTTACTTACTTAAAATGAAAAATCTACAATAAAATTTCAATCAGAACACGAATGTTGTCAAATAGAGTGTTGTTGTGACTGGAAAAGTTGAAGAATGATGAGTTGTGTTGAGATGATGGGGGATGTAGGGGGTGTTTGTTTTGTTACAAAAAGGTTTTTTAAGGAAAAAAGAGAAATATGGGAAGGGAGGTCGATGACCAGGTCATATATTAACTATTACCGATGGATTTATCGACATGATTTTTTCATCTATCAATCCGTTGACAGTTCTGTCAGTGTAAGTGACATGTCACTGTATAGTCTTTCCTGTTTGAATCAAATTATAATTTCATCGATAATGGCATCCGCAAAAACTTACACGTCATCGTATTATATGGTTTTTTTAAATTCCTTCTATTCCAACTGGGATTTTCTTGGTATATACTGATGAAGTTAGTAATAGAAAAAATTCAGTCGGTAAAGATCACCCAAAAATACCTACAGAAAAAATCCATCAGTGATTCCTTTTGTATTCGTAGATTTTTTGGTAGTGGCCGCCATTGTTTCTTCGTCTTAGATTACAAAATAAATTTTCTATCAAAATTCCTACATTTCTAAATTACATAAGATTTAAATAATTAATTAATAAAATTCGAGTTACATTCGAGGGAAATTAAATGAGAAAAGAATTTTACAACTTATAAGAAAAATAGAGAAAAGACAAGACATGCAAGCCCTATTTAATATTACCACCATTCAATCATAAAAACACAATCACATTGATCTTTAATGTCCATAATCATCCATCATGCATAAGAACATATTAATATGCATAATAAAATTATTATACGAAGATTAAGGAAATGATGTTTTACTGTAGTAATTGCAACATTGTTTCATTCTTCTGCTATATCCAAAAATAGCTTGAGATCTATGATCTTTACTATATTTTATTATATATAAGCATTGATTTTTTTATTCACAGTTATATTTGTTACTCAATATAAAAGAAAACACACTAATAACACCTACACATTAGTTCTTTTGAGTAAAACAATTATTTGATCCTTTTTTTTTTCAAAAAAATTATTCGACCCGCGGCGAAGCGTAGTTAAAATAACTAATAGAATCTAAATACAAACAAATATCATCTAAATATTATTATATTATAAAAAAATAATGTGTGTCAATTTTGCATAATTGATTAGAAGAAGAATAAGTTGTATGCATTTACGTATTATTAAAATTAAAGAATGAAAATTTAGTAAATACATAACAGGGAATTAATATAATAGTAATAATAATATGTACTTGACCTCCAAATTCAACTCCAATGGTATGAGCTCTTTGAAAAAGAATGCATCATGACATGGTAATTTAGCAAGTTTTGACAACTCTTTTTGAATAGCAAGCTCCATTAATATCATCATCATCATCCACAAATCTTCAATATAATAATATTATATACGTATTATTTGTGGTACCAAACCACTTAATATGGGGTGGGTTAACAATTAATCAAGAAAGACTAAAAAAAGATAGGCAAATTGTACTTGCCCACAAATCCAAATATAACCAAGAAACAAAGTTTAGTGGGTGTGTGTCTATATATATATATATATATATATAGACGCACACATAAGCTAAATAGTGAAGAGATAAACCTTACAGAACATAACAATTTTAATAACCCATTTTCCTTTTATATATATATATATATATATATATATATATATAGAGAGAGAGAGAGAGAGAGAGAGAGAGGGGAACGACATTAGATGATAGAGTTAGTTCAGCTCAAAGTTTTGTTGTTCACTTCAATCGATACATGGGCGATTTAGTCATTTGGATTGGAACTGTGTATTTGATTCACTTCCCTATGATAGTAAGTGACGCTACCACCAATGCATTTTACTTATTCAGAGATGTTTGAAAATGTATCGGGGTTATATTTTACAGTATTTATTATTTAAAATAATATTTTTTATTTTTAAAAATTTATTTTTTATAACAACACATCAAAACAATAAAAAACTATTAAAAAAATTAATTTGAAACAAAAAAATCAAAAATTTTCAAATGCATTTTTTGAACTCAAAAACAAATATTTTTTTAGTAAGTTAGGATGTATATAAGAAAAATATTAATAGGGATACAAGAGGCATACCCCAAGAAATACAATGAATTTGTTATTCGGATTCAAAAGTCATAAAGTCTATAAGATTAGGGGAAATAGACTACAAGAAAGCTCAAAAAGCTAAACAACATCAAACCAAAATGAAACAATATAAATAAATACAGAAATCAAAGCTACCAAGTAGATATGATCTCTACAGATATCTGGTATTGGCTTTTATGTCTAGAAGTCGTAATCTTAACAAGCTAAAGATCTCTTCTACCACATCATGCTGTGATCACTAGCGTTTGTTAAAGACACGAGTATTCCTTTCATACCATATGAGGTAAACTATGGTAGAGAGTGACAATTATGCTAGAATATGTGTGAAGTCCTTTCTCTCCCAAAATCGAAGGGAAGCCCATCGAAGAAAAAGGTGTTATGACATAGAAGACCAAGGAAATAAAGTTATGTCTAAGATCTCTCTATATATTGAAGTTGAGATAAAGCACTAAAAAAAATAAATGATCATGGGTCTCCAAATGTGAACCACATAAGATACATATTGCAGAGGTGATGATCTGAAAAATATATAGTTTGTTCATAGTGTGTAGATGACCCAAAAACGCAAGCTATAAGATGAAAGAGTGTCGTGGGACATGTCCTGAAAACTAGAGAAACTAGTGCATAGTATTATTGGGCCGGTATCCCGAAGTGCCTTCCAAGTTAAATCAATAGTTAACCTCCCCATAGAATGACCTGTCTAGACATAGTGATTCGAAAACTAACTCGGGGTGGGATTTAATGCAGTCCCAGATCTGCTAGAGGTCCTTACTACCTGAAGGAAAGTCCCAGCCACCATCCTCAACAATGTCTATAACTTTTGCATCCCAAAACAATCCAATAGATGATAAAGTCTTGAAAGGAAAAAGGTCACAAAAACACTGTCCATCTAGCAACCAATAATCTAACCATAGAGAAGTTAGAGAACCATCACCAATGCAAGAGACAAACATACTCCTACATCAATCTCGACTCTGAAGAATCTTCCACCGTGACCGAGAAGATATATAAGGTAGATTGACATGACAAAATGATCTACCACTAAGTAGTACAAAATGCACCCAAGCTGGCCAAACTAAGGATCTATCTGAAAGTACCCTCCAAACATGCTGGAGGATAGTTATTCTATTCCAAGTTTTGATCCTTTTAATCCTAAGCCCGCCTTCCTATAAAGGATACTAAACTGAAGCTCAAGCCACCTTTTCCCCTACAGGGGAAATAAATGAACCTTTCGAGAGGCAGCTAACAAGCCCTCAATCTTCTTGATAATAGATTAAAAAAGGATAAACATAGTAGACTAATATACCAAGATGGAAAAGAGAACGAATTTGATTAGTTGCAAATGGCCAGTATATGTAAGAGATGTCGAGTTCCACAACCTGATCTTAAAGAGAATTCGTTCAATTAAAGCCATGTAGTCACTATATTTCAGCTGGGTAGCAATTAAATGGACCCTTAAGAATCTGACCGGAAGGGAGCCCAATCTAAAACCCAAGAGATCCAAGAGAGATGCTTTCAAGTCATCATCCATACTTGATAAGAAAACATGACTCTTCTTTGGGTTGATTACCAATTATAATAACATAACAAAGTCATCCAGAGCCCTCCTCGCAACTCTCATTGAATCCATGTCTACCTGACAGAATATCATAAGGTTATCAGGAAAGCATAAATGAGTAATACTTTCCTACTAACACCTTCAGTGATAATGATATCTTTGTTCCTGAGTAGCCTATCTAAGAATACCTTTCAAGCCCTCCACAGCCAACACAAATAAATAAGGAAACAAAGGATCACCCTATTGGATATCCCTAGCTGACTGAAAAAACCCATGCAGCTCTCGCTCCCCATTTATAGCCATTGAGAAATATACAGTGGACATGCCGACCTTAATCCATCTAATCATGGAGCTTGGGACTCCAATTATTTTTAAACCTAAGAGGATGAATTCCCAATTGATTGTATCAAAAGCTTTCTTGATGTCTATTTTCAAAGCACATCTAAACATAGTATCGAGTAAATGATAGTTATGCATGAGCTCCTATGTTAACAAAATGACATCTGATATCTGTCTCTCAAACACAAAAGCAGTATGAGAAAGCCCTATAACATCAAGCAGTATCAACTGCAACATGCTCAACAAAATGGCATCTGACATTTGTCTCTCAAGCACAAAAGTAGTATGAGAAAGCCCTATAACATCAAGCAGTATCAACTGCAACATGCTCACAATGATTTTAGATATGCACTTATACATCACATTACAACAAAATATAGGCCTAAAGTCATTCATAGTAAGAGGATTCTCTATTTTTGGTACCAAAGCTATCCTAGTAGCATTAACATATCTAGGTAGAGTAGAGAATTCAAAGAAATACTTCACTGCAGCAAAAAAATCACTACAAAAAATCCCTCAAATCCTTTTGAAAAACAATGAAATCACTACCAAGAATTCCCTAACTCCTTTTGAAAAACAATGAAGTATATCCATCCAGGTTTGGTGTGTTATCATCTGGTATGGAGAATAAAGCCTCCTTAATCTCATCATTTATAATAATATTCTCCAGAGACAATAGCATATTAGGTGAAATATAACAAAAAAAAGTACCTAAAGACATCAGCTAAGGGGGTGGTCAAATGGGTAGATAACAAGCCCTGAAAATATCTAACTACCAACTGATCTAAATCTTATTGATCTGTCACTTGAGATCATGTCTCATCAGGCAAACCATGAATCATATTCCTAACCTATCTATAAAGCAATGATCTGTTAAAGAATTTGACGTTTCTATCACCCAAGTTTAGCCATTAAACCCGAGATCTCTGCTTATAAAAAGCTTTTTCATCCTTACACAACTGAGCATACTATTTAGCAAAGCCCCTCTCAGCATCCATATACTCTTCATAATAAGGAGACCCATCAAGTAGAACTTGTGTTACATCCCACTTAGCCTTCATCTCTGTCACACTGCTATATACGTGGCTGCATGATAATGATGTAGAGACTCTAGTTTAGGCTTTAACAAACTCAATCTTCTGGTGAGCCTATACATAGGGGTACCCTTTACAGGAGTACGCCACACATCCTTAAAAATTCCCAAGAAATCAACCTTGTCAGCCCAAACATTTAAGAACCTAAAGGAATTTCTTAGCTTAGGAATTGATATACCAAACTACACCACTACAACACTATGATCTGAATGCCCTTTAAGCGAGAATTCTAAATAAGTAGTAGGCCATATAGTGAACTAGGTAAAGTTGCTAAAAACTCAATCTAGCTTCTCTAAAATAGTCTTTATATCCTGTTAACTATTATGCCATGAGAATTTCAAACCTGCATAAGGAACTTTAACCAGTTTTGCATCTTGTATTCATGTATCAAAATCATCCATATATGCATGCTAAACAGGATTACCCTCACACTTATTTGAAGAGTTAAAAAAACATTAAAGTCACCTAATATCAACCAAAACCTATTGTGATAACCTATTGCATGCAATCTCAAATACTCTCATAGATCTTTTCAGCCAGCAGGTGCTTCGAACCATAAACATAACTCATAATGAAAACACAACCATCATGCAAATTATAAACCTCATAAGTAACTCACTGATAGGATAAGTCCAAACATGCAATATTATAAACTAAAGGATCCCAACCAACAAGAATACGACAATTAATATCAAGAGTGACATTAGATAAATAACATCATGATGCAGGATTAAATGTAGTCTCAAATATCCCTATCTTATTAGAAATAACTTTTGTTTCTAACAATCTAATTAAATGAAGATTAAATTTATTTATCCAAGCCTTAATATCCCTTTTTTTTAAACCATTAAGGCCTCATATATTCCAGCTTCCTAGCATAAATATAATAAAATGGAAAAGATAGATAAATAAATAAATCACTAACCTCTAGAGCCCTTTCCTCTCTTCTTTTTACTCTTTGCTCTAGTACTTAAATGGGAGAACTTAGTACCTACAGACATGGCTTGGATGGGGGTTACTGAAACCAAATCTTCAAATGAGGTTAGAACATCCCTTATCGATGAGGATGTGTTAGCCTCACTAGTGCTCAATGTTGGTGCTAGTATGCTAATGATGCATCTTGGTATCTCTATCAAAGCTTGTTGGTCTTTCTCAACATGGGTAATATCATTATTAGGGTTATATGCTAATTTTAAACCATAATATGCCATATCACCCTAGGGGCAACCAATTGCCTTATTTCCTATCAAAACACTCTGATCCACCCCAATTTTGACCTTAAATATCTCAGGCCCTTTACCCATTAAGGCTTTCATAACACTGTTATTTGCTAAAAGCATGACATTAGGAGCTTTATAAACCAAAGACTGAACCAACCCTTATTGGTTGAATTTTGACCATCCACTATCACAACCTCATCCAATATTTGTTTTGTTATCTTACTAGGTCCATTAAGAACCACATTATACTCCTTGGTCGAATAGGTTGCAATCATATTCGTGCTCAAGTTCTCAACAGGAACCGTACTAGCTGTCAAAGCATCACCTTTATTGTTAAACTTAGACAGGTCAATCTTATTCAAATCATGCTTATTAATCTCATATGAATGTCCAAAGACTTGGCAAGTACTGTATATTTTTGGTTTCCATTCATATTCAATATGAACTGAGATAGGCTTAGTTGATAAGCTACAAGTAAATAAAAAATCATCAATATCAACACATACCCTTGCGAAGTCAAGTCTAGTGCACCCTAAAGTCTACTCATCACATGAAAGAGGCCTCCTAACCATGGTTGACACCTTGCTCAAACCCTTTATTGTCCATAAAGGGAATGGTAAGCCATGTAGTCTCACTCATACTGACAACCTCTTGATTTTGTTCTTATCAAATACAAAGTAAGGATTCCATTGTTGTAGTACAATTGTCTTTCCTCCAAATATCCACTGCTCTTTTTTAATAACCGAATAGACATCATCCTCAATTTTAAAATGAAATATCATGAAACCATTTTTCATCATCATGACATCCTCCAAGCCTAAGATCTTCCATACCTAAATAGCTAAAATTTTCATGGCATGATAAGGCATCTTGTAACCAAGGAAAAATCCAACAACACTTCTCTGCTATAACAAATTGCTCTCATTAACAACATCATCCAAGACATCCATAGTTTTCCCTATTTCATGTTTAGGTAATGGTTCCAAGTTACACTTTTGATGGGTACTGATGATTCAAATCTTTCCAGCCTATAAGGACAGGGCTTGTGAGGTGGCAGGGGGCTATTTATGATTTAGTTTTGTGGTGTTTAAGGGTTGTTTTGTGGTGATGGTGGTTTTGGGATGCTTGGTCGTAAGGTGGGCTACCTTGGCTGGAGGGTTGAAGTGATGGGTTGGGCAAGTTTTGTGAAGGGTGAAAGAGGTTGAGGGTGGTGGCAAGGAGGAGTTTTGGTCGGCGATGGTGGTGTTTGTAGTGTTTGTGTTATGGTTTGGGAGTTGCGGGTTGTTATGGTTTTTTCGGCTAAAGAATGGGGATGGGATATGGGCGATGGGTTGAAGTGGTTGTTTAGAGGCTGGGGTGGGGTTCTGTAGTCGTGGCTGAGTTTTGCATAGTGGTGGTGGGGTTTGCAGTGATGGTGAAGAAGATGAAGGCAGGCTATTTTGGGGAGATAAAGCTTTTTGAAGAATACAGGGTTTCAAATATAGCTCCCAAAAAAAATCAATTAATATTAGGGCTAAGCATTTTCGGTTCGGTCCAGTTTTGGACCAAAATAAATAACCAAACCAATTTTTTTTAGTTTTTGAACCGAACCAAACCGAAAACCGGTTCAAACCGATTAATTTCGGTTTGGTTTGGTTCAGTTTTAGCAACCCAATCCTTATGAAGAATCTGTACAAGCCAAAACAGGGGTTTGAATCCTTATCAAGTATCAAGATTTGTACAAGCCAAAACAAGGGTTTGATTTTAACAACCCAATCCTTATCAAGCCAAAACAGGGGTTTGCTTTTAGCAACCCAATCTTTATCAAGAATCTGTACATCAACCATGGCACAACCTTTTACATGTAAAGGATTGTCTCGTTTTTTTTTTGCTATCACATAAAAGCTTCATTAGCAACTGAAGAATTTGTACATCAGCCATGGCACAACCATAGCTCGTTTGAGTTGAAGAGTTCGATGAAGAAGAAGAAAAAATCAAGGAGAAGTCTGTCTGTGAGGTTTATCAAGTAGGTGTTTGTGTGTGTGCCTATGGAGGAGTTGCTGGTTAAGATCTAGAGAAGGAGAGATACAAAGAGCAAAGGCAAAGGGAGGGCTTGCTGAAGATCTAAAGAAGAAGAGAATTGAAAGATGCAGAGACCAAAGACAAAGGGAAGAGAGAGATGTAGAGAGCGGCGGCTGATTTGTTTAGGAATGCTACTTTAGGTTTAGGGTTAAAACATTTCCTATTGATACTTTTTTTTTTAGTGTTGGCCTGGTTGAACCGGTTCGGTTTGGTTCGATTCAATCGGTTTCAGACCTTAGAAACCGAAACCGAAACTGAACTGAACCGGAACTTTTTTGTGATTTTTTAATCGATTAATTTGGTTTTTTTTGTTCGGTTTTTTCAGTTATTTTTTCCCAGTTTTTTTGGTTTAATCAGTTTATCGGTTTTTTTTGCTCACCCCTAATTAATATAATCTCCACCAACCAGAATGAAGGGTATATAGAGATGAAACTTTGCTCAGATTTTGAAGCTGATCAGATGGTGAAGGGTGGTGGAACAAGGCGATGAAGGTAAAAAACCTTGATTTGTCTCTTTTTTTTTCATCAGGTTGCGTAGCTTGTGGTGGCCAAATAGGAGCTGTGATTCAGATCTTCACCATTCAAATGGTAGAGAGCTTGATGTTGAACAAAATATCCAATATTGAGATAGATCCAACGATTGTCAGAGCTGGATTAGGGCGGCGAAGATGGTTGTTTAACCACCTATCCTGTTTTTCACTCTTCGCAAAAACAAATACTCATAGTCATTATACTACTACCAATCTAGACAACAAGTCATTTGAATAACAAATATACTAAAAAGGAATGGGGGTTTAAACAATAGCTTTATTATAGCATTAAAGATATTTTACTATCGATTACAACAGTAAAATGATTATTCTAACCTTTAATTATGTAACATTTATCTTGAATGACGGGGCTAATTGGGTAATTGGGTCTTTTTAAAAAAATGAATAGTAAAAATGCTAAAATACATTTAGAGACAAAAAAATATATTCCTTGCATGTAGGGGAAGTTTTGGTTTTTTAATTTTGGATGAATAGTGAGATTACTTAAATACCTTTAAAGTCAAAAATAAAAATTTAGGTTATTTTTGGCTTTTCAAGATGGTTTTTTTGTTGTTTGTTGTGTAGTTGAGGGTATTATGGTATTTTCATACAAATTGATTAATATTTAATTTCAAAAATCTATGTGGGTGGTGCTTGCACACTTTGATCACGTGTGTGGCATTGTCCAGTGGTGTAACTTACCCTTCAATTATCTCTTTGAATGCCCTACTGTGTCTTTAAAGAATTATACAAAGTTGAAGAAAATTATATTTTCAGGTAATAAATTTCTAAACAATTTTAGGTTTGTCTAATGAGATCGTAGGGACTTCTGAATAATTTTGTTTTATTATTTTTGTTGTGTGTATGATATTTGTGAACCTGATAAAGACAGTACAAACGACAACCAACCAACTGACTAGCCTATCTATTCATCTATCTCATTTCATCTTGAAAATCAGCCTGAGAGAGGAATGAAATCTCCCCGCGGCCTGGTCTGCTGCATGATAATTTTATTAGCATAGCTAGCACCTCCTTCATGTTGGGTCTAGACTGTGGTGCCT
>Ga0325402_1003357_pt1 | contig 14426 bp, 9 predicted proteins | sample PopdelMetagenome_22_FD_207212 | JGI IMG/M metagenome (GOLD analysis project Ga0325402, IMG submission 207212) | Populus deltoides microbial communities from Bellville, Georgia, United States - Xylem-PdKOR-R3 | ecosystem: Host-associated > Plants > Phyllosphere > Stem > Wood/Secondary xylem... | reverse complement strand
CGTTGTTAAACTGTCATGAACACACGATACGTTAACAGCTACACCTCCATCTAACAACACGATAATTGAGAAATTTTAGTCGTCGTATGATGTTAAACGCGCTACTTAAAAGGCATGAGTAATGTCTGATCATTGACACATGCAACGCAAGCACTAATAAATTTTTTTTATGATTATTTTTTTATTTATAAATAATAATAATTTGCTACTTATCCAAATAGAGTATATAAAAAAAATCATAACGAAAAAAACTAATAAATTATTCCTAATTAATTTGAAAATAACTTTTGGATCTCAAAAAACACCATTTTATCCTGCTAGCTGGGCAAAAACAATTGTATAAAAAAAGGCAAAATAATAATTATATTGTAGAATTACATGACGGTACCTTATAGAGTCTTTTATAATTTATAATAATGATACAAACTAACTTATTGGATGCGGCTAGATAGATGCACAATAAAATTTCTCATGTCAACCCCTTCGAATGTGGTAAGAGCGTGATTCTCACCTCCCATTTTCACGCGTAGCCCGACCAGAAATCAAACAGAACACAGAGCCTTCTACCTTTTCTCTTGACCTCCATTTTACCAAAACAAAACACAAGAAATTGACATGTCAACATTTACGAAAATCTTCATCTTTGTTTCTTAATGATCGCATCTTTATCAGTCTTGCATGGTTTTTAACTGGTGAAGGGCTGCTAAGTATTGTTTGGTGTGCGTTTGTTTAATTAATTAGAGTAGTTAGTATTTTACTGTTTGAGGGATTAATTTTTTATTAATTTCAGAAGTTTTATTTAAGTTGTTGAGCTCTCACTTTCTTGTTCAGGTTGTTTGTTAGTACTTCTCTACAAAAATGGGGGTTTGACTCCATTTGAAGCAAACCCTTTTTATGTTGTTTGTTTTACACTCATGGGTTGTTTTGGTTTTGTGACTAAGAGTCATTTTGTGGAGAAAGTTTCAGTCTTTGAACTTAATTGGAGTTGATGGTTTTTGGGTTTTTTGATATGGTTAATTCAGAGGGATTTTCGTGGAGGAGAGGGTTAGGGTTTGTGGTTTGGATTGTTTTTTGGTTATGGTTTGTGTTTTTGGGCTTGTTACAGCCTGTGGTGGGGTTAAGGCCATTGAGAGAGCGTGCTCAGTCATGGGGCGATGAGGTTTGTATTGGAATTTGATGTTTTTGTTTTTGATTGATTGTGGGTTGGATTAGATTTTGATTGGAGTTTGTTAGCAAGAATGTGAATTTGGATTCTAAAGAATGTAACTCTGATTGGTGAAGTTTGTTGTTGCTTGTGCTTTCATGGAATTTTCAATGAGATTGAGTGATGATATTTGTGTTTAGCTTTGTCGAAGTGAGCTCAATTGCTTTCTTGACGTGTAGTTTTGATGGGGTTTGACTTGTGAATTCTATTGTGCTGCATTTAGGTGTTTGTGTTAGTGTATCCTTGAAAATGATCTAAGGCAGTGAAAACAGGAAGTGACATGTTTGATAGCTTAGAATGTAATGTTGTAGTGTTGATCATCAAAAACCAATGAGTTTTTCACAGTGAAAGATGGTAAATAAGAACTAAGGTCATGTTGCGTGAGTAGGATTGGCACTTGATTTCTCAGTAATTCGTTGAGTAGAATTTATTACTTAGCATGAAATTTAGCTCAATTTGATTGCCAAGGATGCTGAAATGCAATTATTTTATATTATGACTATAATTGGTCCTAATTTTTTTCTTGTCAATGTTTTGGCTTCTCACAGTGGCTATTTATTAGAAAAGATGAAAATGATTTGGGTCCATTTTCTATGTGGAACATAACGGGAACTTACCGAGGTTTGTCTTCAGTGACTCATGCACTCACATACTTTTGAAAATTATTTGCATTCATTGATGTAGAACTTGCAGAAAAGTAATTGACTGTTTTTTCCTTCATGATGCATTCACAAAATTATAAGTTAACTTGGTTAGTTTTATAAATATATTTATCCTGTTCAGCAATGCACACTCAATTGGTTTAGGTCTTCTATGTTATCTCAGTGAACATGTTTTGGACATGTGAATTCTAGGGTCATGGAAATTTCTCGATTCTACAAATACATCTTCCAAGTTCCCGGATCTTAGGAAATCTAATGGTGATTCTGTCATTGAATTATTCAGCAGACCAACGAAGATAAATGGTGTACATTATGTTCAGGTGAGGGTTTATTTTTTTCCCAGCTAGGGTTTAAATTCTCGTATTTTCACTCCTGGGAAGAAAAATTCTTGATTGATTCAAATGTTTTTGGTTCTTCAAGGTATGGTCATGGCTTTAAGAAAGAAAACTTTTATATTTTATTGCTTGTGGTGTTGACAACAGGGTGTAATAATTTTCCATGATGTGTTCAACAATGAACACAATGTTGGTGGTGCTCAAATAAGGGTAGAAGGTGTTTATATATGGCCTTTTAGACAACTTCGAATGGTAACTAACAGGTAAATATCTAACAACATTAGAAAATGTTTTTTTCCTTGTTCTTCCCAAGTATGGACTGTCTTGTGGTTAGTAAGAGGGATGCTTGTGTAGTAAGAAGTGTAAAATTTCCTTTATGTCACTGCTTATTACAGTTGAAGGGCATGTAAGTTGCACATGCTTTGTTCAACACTACATTAAAAATTACAATTGATGATAAAATTTATCATCTTCTTCTCTGTCCTCGTTTCTGGAGATACAGAACTGTAATTTCATTTTTTTTTGTTTACTTGCATCATTTTTTGAGTTGATAGATGTCATGAGTTGGTTTGTCTGTTGCATTTTACCTCTAATAGTTTTCTTTTAATGCACTATGACAGTGGTAAAGAGGGAGAATTGAGCCAAGAAGAAGAATATATCTTATCTAATCCATATCATCTGGTAACCCTTCCCACTCAGCTTTTGTGTGATATATTTGTTATTTATATTTATTGCATAGTATTTGTCTGCAGCTCAGCTTGTCATCTTTTTTATATTGCCTTAAGTTTTTGCTGTTTGGTTATTTGCTGCCTAGTCGTTTCTTATGTGAACTTTTAGAGTACCTTAAGGATAGGCACATAACCTGTGGTATGTTTAATATCTGTATAGCTGTAGATTCATTACTTGACTGGCTGATTTTTTTGGCCTCAGAGGGAACTCGTATTATTACTTTGCACAGTTTGATATTATTCATAAAGTATATGAAGGGGGTGGGAGTGGGGATGCATGCTTGTGATGGTTTTGAAAACTGTATGCTGTTTGGGACTGGTAGTTCTTAATGCTTCACATGGTTCCAGTTAGATCCTCTTAAGCTTGGCCACAGGTTGACAAGTCTTGCAATAAGGATATATACATTGAGCAGGAAAAAGAAAGTGTCATCGTTCTATATAATCTTCTATTGTTGATGGATTCTCTGAGGTCTAACTTCTAGCCTGTGTTTGCTACTTTGTTTGAACAGCTTGGAGTATTTTCATCTCAGGTGTTCCAAGATTCTCCCCGAGATAAAATATGGAGAAGGAAAAATTGTAATGTTCTGTACCTCACTTTGCCTTTTCAAGTTTGAGCTAACATAGAAGTTTCGTAAATTTTACCTCATGATATTGCAGCACCAATATATGAGATGGAGAAGGATTGTAGTATTGAAATTGCAGCCCAAATTACACGCTTGTCATCTGCCCAAAATGGTACCTGAGTTCTCCCAGCTTTATGATTTTTTTCTTTTAACTTAATATCCTTGTGTTGTTCCCAAATAAATTTTGAAATATCTATGAATTATTTCCTTTATGTGTAGAGGTTGGTGTTGATATTGTAACATCGCTAGGACTTATTCTTGATAATTTGGAAACAATGCCTTGTACAAATCATTCTCATTTTGAGCTAGTGGAGAAGAAATTTTTACCTATTATTCTCCATGAAGTATTGAGAAAATCTAATTTAATTGATCGGTCATATTTATGGTATCCGGAGCAATTTTTTGTCTGGTTTCAACCATTCTACTTGATATTACAGACTTTTGGATAATAAAGTATTATAATAAAAATCATGTGTCTTGTTTACTAAAATCTCTGACCTCTCTTGTAGATGGAGATCGTGACCGTTTCCATATTGAAGGAATAATGGAGAGTCCTGCCACAGACAATGAAGGGGAATGCTTCTCACCTTTACTACTAAATGCTACTTCTGTGAACATTGAGGTCTACTATAACAAAGCAGTGAACTATACCTTGATGGTCACCTTTGTATCCTTTATATGTGATATATCATCAATCTTGTTGATTCATCCTAATGTTCCATTAGCTAGATTTGGGGGGATTCCTTAACATTTTGCATCAGGTCTCGTTCCTTCAAGTTCTTTTGTTGATTCGGCAAATGGAACACGGCAACACTCAATCAGTAAGACATTTTACTTTAGACATCCATTTCAATCAATGTTTTCTTTTGATTATTCTTAGCATTTAGTGGTTGATAATGGTTTTGATGTGCCTCTTATCAGGGAGCTGCCAAAGTTTCGATTTTAATGATCGGGCAGCAAGCCATCATGGATGCTTATCTTTGTCTTCTACACCTAACAGCAGGAATACTAGTTGGTACGTAAAATTCCACTTTATGCAGTTTACTAGATTGGTTTTGCTTTCAGATGCAATGGAATTTGTATATTATGTTTTGCAGGAAGCTTATTGCAATTATTTGAAAAATAGATCTGTTTAAGTAAAGGCATTAGGAATTTAGATTCGCATTGGATATATTTCAGAAAAAAATATCTCTACACTTTGTGAACACAAAAATTTGTAAGGATTCCATTTGTCTGGTGATCTACCTATATTTTAATTTTATCATGTAGCGATACTTGATGGGTATTTTCCATTTGCTGGCAAAATCATTTGCAAACTACAAAATGGACCAGTTTTTCAATTCTCTGCATTGACTCTCTTGGAAACCATCAGACTACTTGAGTGGTAGAAGAACTGCCCAATTTGTGTTCACTTCTGATACAACAATTAGTTCCCCAACCTTTCAAATTTCAAAATTAAAGTATACTAGTAGGTATCATTTGAAAAAACTCACAACCAGCAACCTGGCCTAAGTTACTCATATGTCATTTCAAAATTAAATTATACCAGTGGTTTTACTTTTCTTAATTAGTATTCTCCTGTCTCGTTGTGCATGAATTGTGCCCATTTTTTTCATGCATATGCTTATCATACCAAATCAGTGTAACTCTATTCTTGTTGTACACTGTGAAATTTAATTTGTGCGCCTACTGCACATTGTTGCTAAGCACTGGCTTGTTCTCTGTCTCTGTTAAGCAAATACTTTTGCACTTTCCTGTGCAGAATCCTTGTTTAATGCTTTTGCAACTGCCGCATTTTTCAAGTTTGTAGTCTTCTCAATTTTTGAGATGAGATATCTTCTTGCTATATGGAAGGCAAGCAGGCCTATGAATAGTGGTGAAGGTTGGGAGACAATGAGGCGTGAGCTATCAGTTCTATACAGTCGTTTCTGTAAGTACTCTTTTGGAAATCAATCTGTAGGTCGAATTCTATCTCTAGGATTCATTGGAAATGATCTGGTGTTGATTAAATACTCTAGCATGGTTCTTACTTTCAGTTACTCCTTTGAATGAGTAACCAGTTAGAAATTTTCAAAATATTCATCTCTTGATCTCCTGAATTCTTTGCCACATGCTTGCGATCATCAATTGGCTTATTATGGATTCAACTAGTTGTGTTAAAATATAAAATTCCTTCTTTTATGTCTGGTGCAATTGGATCTAACTGCTACAATTATTTGCAGATGGGATCCTGTTGGGAGGCATTCTATTTATGTACGAGTTCCATAATTATCTTCGACCCATTCTTCTCTTGATGTACTCCTTTTGGATACCTCAAATAATTACCAATGTCATTCGTGACTCAAGAAAACCTTTGCATCCTCATTACATCTTAGGCATGACTGTTACTCGTCTAGCAATCCCATTGTATATATTTGGATGTCCTTACAACTTTATGCGCATTGAGCCTGACAAGACTTGGTGTTTATGTTTGAGTATATTCATTGGATTGCAAGCATCAATTCTTCTTCTTCAACACTATCTTGGGTCTCGGTGTTTCATTCCTCGACAGGTTGGTGCAGTTTTTTCTCTCCTTTTTCCCACCCAAACCCATTTTTTTTCTTTTCCAAGTTTCCAATAATTTATGACACTGATTGCTGTGTTAAGTTGGTAAATTACCTTGGTTAAACAGCCATGCAGACCTATGCTGACCAAGGGGCAGTGATTAACATAGTCACAAGTATATTATCTTTTTCTTTTCACATAAAGCATGTTGTGACTGCTTTACATCACTTTACTACGCTTGTTTGCAGATCCTACCTGAGAAATATTGCTACTATAGAAGGTTTGATAAGGATGCAAATCATGCTACAGACTGTGTCATCTGCATGACTTCCATTGATCTCACTCATCGTTCTAATGATTGCATGGTACATACCAGGATTTTCTTTTTTCTTCCACCCTTCCTTTACTTTGTTGGCACCTGCGCCTAAGCCACTAAATTGCAAATCTCTGGCAGGTAACTCCATGTGATCATTTCTTTCATTCTGGTTGTCTACAAAGGTGGATGGATATCAAGATGGAATGCCCAACTTGCCGGCGTCCACTACCACCAGCCTAGGGATATTAGTACACTCTTGTTTATATTACATAGGATTGATTGACACTGCCCAACTTGTTGATTCTGGTAATGAGCTGATGCAAAAACTTGCATTTACTAAACATTTCTGATTCCCTATTGCATCATTCCATTTTTTTTTCTGAAATTATGATTGAGGTGTATTTTGGATCCTGTTTTTGATATATCTTTTGTATTTATTTTATTTCTGTTTTATTTCAGGCTGGGAAAAGCCGATATTACGCCTGATATAGAGCCATAAGCAATGCCGACGTTACCTGATGCTGCCACGCATTGTATTTGACACCACATTTTGTTAATCGTATAATGTTATCAGTACGCGGAAATTTCACAAATGCAAATTATTTTCAATTCTATAATTGGCACACAAGATTTTTTGCTCTCTTGCAAATAAATTAACCCTTGTAGCATTTATATGAATCATGAAATTGACAATAGGAAGGCAAAACGACTGATTTCCCCTGATAAAGAATTGTTGTCGATTTTTTTTCTCCGGTTATATGCATCAGTTTATTTAGGTAAATGAACGTGCCTGCCCTGATAATTTTTATCAGGATACAAGTTTTTTGGTAATCAAGCAGGAAATTTCTAAACATTGTTCATGTTGGCATGAAATGATGGATCAAATGGACACAATCAAGTCAATCCTTTTTTTTGTACTTTCTTTACAAGACTTTTGAAGAGACCATATGGTTTCTCAATGGTTTTTTCTTTAATTAGAATATAGTAGTTGTAGATGAATAATAGACATTTTTGTACGATAGTTTTGCTTCTAAAGGTTTAAAACCAACTTGTGCAACTTGTGCTATTTTTATGTAATGAAAATTCTATACCGAGAGAAGGAAGGTTTTTTCCTCAAAGCTCTTCAAGTTTATCATGGTATCAAAGCTACAATTCTAAATCATCATGTGTCTCTTGTTCTCAAACCTAGTTTAATTCTTCATCTTTTATTATTCTTTATTAGTTCTCTTGACATCATATCAGCAGACAAGTCTGATGCTTTCTTGATGCTTTCTTGATTTGGTTGAATGACAAAAATTACTTAGCCTAGGAATTCCACATCAAGCTTTTTATCAAAGCAATGGTTTGTGAGGCCATGTTGATGGCAACAACCCTACTCCTCACAAAGACAGACAAGATCAAGACATGTACGCTAAGTAGGAAGTTAAGAATGCCTAAGTTATGGCATGGATTCTTGGGTCGTTAAAACTCAACTCGTCTTGAACCTCATACCCTTTAAAATTGTTGCTGAAATATGGACCTTTAAAATTGTTGCTGAAATATGGACTTACTTGAAGAAGTTATACAGTTAGCACAACACCACCAAATATTTTTAGCTTGAACTTGAATTGGTCATACTCCACTAGGCAGTCTTTTTATCTCTGATTTTTTACTCTTAACTTCATGAGTCTTTGGGTTAAGTATAATTTAATTTGTCTACAAAACTACTAAGAAAGACTAGTTTCTTATGACTTAAGATCTAAATTTAAAGGCACCCGATCTAATCTTATGAATTGAGAGCTTATACCCTCCTTGAATACATGCCTCAATGAGTTTTTTTTTATGAGGAGAAATGCTTCCTCAATCAAACCACTATAGAGCAACATAGCTCAATCTGTTATTTTGTTCACATGGCTTATACAGTACAAGACAAGCCAAAAGGCTGGGACATGAGTATTGTCCAATGCTTTTGTTGCAAAGGATTTAGTCATTTTGCTTTAAATTATTCTAAAACATTCTGCAACTACTGAAAAAATAATGGTCATGTTATCAAGGAATGTCTTACCCAACCTCCAAAGAAATTTAAAATGGCATATACAACCTCAGTTGACTCTTCTAATGTTAATGGATTTGTGGTTACAACATCCATGACACAAAATGCTCCTGGTTTTGTTTAATTTATGACCGCTGAAATGATGCGATTATTTATGTATTCTCTGCTTTAAGACTTTTAGATAAATATGTTTCTGCATCTTCTCCTTGGCATTTTGATTTTGTAGCTTCCAATCATATGATAAACAATGTTAAATCTCTTACCTATATGCACATATGTTTTTATAATCTCAATAATTTTACTATCTATAACAATTTTGTACCTATTATAACAATCGATGATGTTCCTCATTCTCTAACTGATGTCTTTATCTCTCTTAACCTTGCTAGTAGTCTTGTTTAAGTTGGCCAGTTAGTTAAAAATGATTTTCTGCCACCATAAAAACCTCACACCCTTACAATAAAGGTGAGTACATGCCTCACTTGTTTTAAGAATTTCTATAAACACATTGCATAATCTTTCAATTGTCTTGTCCTTCAACCTTCCAGTAAAATGAGGTGGCTAAAAGAAAGAACCCTCACCTTCTTGATGTTGTTCGTACCCTTTTATTAGAGTCATATATACCCTCTCGGATCTAGGATGAAGCTCACTCCATTGTTATCCATTTTATAAATAGATTTCCTTCTCCCTCATTGCACCATGAGTCTCATTTCACTTTATTATTTGGTCATCCTTCGAATTATTCTAACCTTCTTACTTTTGGTTGTGTGTTATATTCACCTTTCCACACACAAACGCACAAAATTCACTGCTTAGTCTACCAAATATATCTTTCTAGGATATTCTATACACCATAAAGGTTTTCTTTGTTATGATCCAAATTTACATCATATTTGGATTTCTAGAAATGTAATCTTTCTAGAAAACTAGTATATTTTTTCCACTCACCATCATTGTATTTCCCTTTCATTTTTTTATTCCTCCTTTACTCACTAATCATCTTACAAATTTGATAACTTTTAAGCCTCTCTTAGTGTACTAGAGATGACCTCACTGCCTATTCACTCAGATTCCAAGACCTCTCGATCATTCTCCAAGTCATCCCTTGATTATTGATCTTGTTCCAACAACATCACTAGTTCCTTTTAAACACAATACTAAGATCCATAGACCCCTATATAGGTTTGGGTTTGACATTCCTTTATCTTTTACAGCTACCTTGTCTTTTATTCATATTCTCTCAGGTTATAAACATGTCATGGTGTATAAGTGTTAGTGGAAAGCTATTGAAACAAAACTTCTAGCACTTGAAGACAACCACAAACAGGATGTTGTTCTATGTCCCCTTTCTATGAAACTTATTGGGAGTAAGTGGTTGTTTTCTATTAAGCTTGCATTCTAATAGCTATGATCGTTACAAGGTTCAGTTAGTGGATCTTGGCAATAGGCAAAAGCATGACATAGACTACAATGAGACATTTATATTGGTAGTTAAGATGACCACCATGCATATAATTATAACCCTTGTTGTCTATCAATCTTGGCCCTTGCATCAAATGGATGTTAATAATACATTTCTACATGGTGATCTCAAGGAGAAAGCTTATATAAAAGAGCATGGTTTGAAAAATCTCAAACCACTCTCTTTGTCTTTTTATTAACTCAAAGTCAATATGGCTCTTTTCCTTTTCTATATAAGACACCTAATGAGAGTCATCTTTCTTGTTTATGCAAATAACATCATTGTCAGTAGTCCTGATATGGTGACCATTTCTAAGATTAAAAAATTGTTGAATTCTACTTTCCACATGAAAAACCTTGGGCAGCTCACCTATTTCTTGGAGTTAGAGGTGCATCGTCGGTCTCAATATATCTTTTTTTAATCAAAACAAGTATATTCAGGATTTAGTTCAATTAGCATGACTCATAAATACCATTATATTGACACTCCCATGAAAAATATGAAATATCAATGTGATGAAGGAGGGCTTCTTGAGGATCCCATTCTTTATAGGATGTTATTTGGTAGTCTTATCTACCTAACCATCACCCGACTTGACATCTCATATGTTGTTCATATTGTCAATAAGCTCATGCAAACCCCTTAACATCTCTTCCTCATTGTTATCCACCTTATCATTCAATACATCTTTGACACACTTAGTTGTAGCTTATTCTTCCTTACTGGTTCTTCACTCTAATTACAAGCCAACTATGATGCTAATTGGGTAGGCTACCCTGACACAAGGAAATCCACTACCATATGGTGTTTGTTTCTTGAAAAATACAAGAAGCAGGATTGTGTATTTAAATCATCCACTAAGGCCAAGTACCATGCCATGTTTATTGCTTATTCCAAGATCATTTGGTTGTGTGGTCTCCTCATAAAGCTTGGTTTCTTTTGGGTTCACCCTACTCCACTATATACTGACAAGACTAACATCATTGAAATTATTGTCAACCCAATCTACTATGAGCGCACGAAGACTACCACTTTATTTAGGAGGCCTTTGACCATAAAGTTATTACTCTTTCACACATCTTTGCCATTCTATATATTACAAATATCTTCACCAAATCCATGACACATTAGTGCCATCATTTCTTTGTTAGAAAATTGATGCTTGAAGACTTACCAACATCAATTTGAGAGAGATGTCAAAGGAAAGTTTTTCTCTATTAGCCAAACATTTAAAACCACAAGATTATATATCCTATAAAGTTTTGACAACTAATTTCTTTGTTTTAAATATTTTCTTTAATTAGGATATACTAGCTTTAAGTTGATATTTTTGTATATGGTAGTTTTGTTGATCTAAATGTCAATAATTAGCTTATACAACTTGTACTCTTTCTATACAATGAAAATTCTCCATTCAGATAAGTAACATTTTTCCATCGAAACTCTCTGAGTTTATAAATAAAAAGGTGTTGTAGCAGGCACAAATGTAGGAAAATACTTGATGTAGTCGGGCTTGCGATAATTGATGATTCTAAGCAGTCAGGTATGGATTTACCATAATTAGATTAAGATCAGCCCCTGACAAATTATATAAATGGCCTAGCAGATACATTTATGGACCAATGAAACAGGTTTAGGTCCAAGAGAAGGTCTGGTCGTGCCAGACCAAAATAATGGCTCAAAATGGCTGTAACATTTGATCCGGCTGTTAGATCAGACTAAAATTTTTACAAGAGTTTCTATAGGCTATTTTCTCTAAAGCCACAAGCGTGTCACTTTGTGGACTATCATATATATATATATATATATATATCAAACATCTCGTCCAGACTCTTAGTTTTGGCATTTTTGTTATTTTCCAAGTGTTTTCGGATTTCTTACATAATTTTGAATTTTATGCTTCTTTCATTTGTATTTTTAAGATTTTGTTTTTGTTTCTTAGTTGAGGTAGGGTTTTTAGCTTATTTAAGGTTTTGTAAACTTTCTAAAATGACATACTTCATTGTTATTATTTTAGCTAGAGAGAACAAACCTATGAATTTAAAATTCATATTTACAGCTTTTTTTTGCTCATCAAAATTCTGTATTATTTGTCTCTTGTTGTCTTTAGCTTATCAATACCACCTCCAGCACCGGCTACACAGTGTTGCTGAAAGCAGTCCACATGATACTCGAGGTTATCGTTGCAGTCTTTGTAGCTCCTCTGGGGTGGCTTCTTTGGCAAACAATTGCGGCGATCGTCATACTTAATGCCTTTAGATGTAAGATTCATGCAAATGCCCTCTTCCTCACAAAAGAAGTTGTAGGAGAAAGTAAAATTAACCAAATTTGGAAGTACGCAAATTCCCTTTGATACAAACCCAGTCATTAGATTGTGTGCTAAATTTATCTGATCCAAATGAGCAAGTCCTGCCAGGATATATGGTATAGGACCAACTATCTAGTTTTGGCTTACATCCAACACCTTCAGTTTGTAGAGATACACAACTTCTGGTGGCAAACAACCTGTCAAGTTTGTGTTGTTCATCAGCAATTCCTCTAAAGTATCTGCAAAGTTGGCTATACTTGGTGGCAGGCGCCAGCCTCAAAGTTATTGTTGGCAATGACCACCATACAGTAGCTTAAGTTCCACCTAAGATCGCAGGAACTGCGTTAGTGAAGCGATTATTATTGACAAATATCGCTTCGATTTTTTTTTTTTTTTTTTGGAAAAGCTGAGGTAATGGTCCTTCAAACTCATTGTAACGATGGTCAAGTTATTTTAGCATAGGAAGAGAGAGCAGACCAGAAGGGAAAGTGCCTACAAATCTGTTGTTAATTACTGAGATCAAGCTCATATAGAAGTGCAAGGTTAGAGTTTGTGGGATAATACCACAAAATCTGTTGCTATTCAAATGAATGAGTGCTAAGCCAGTGAGGAGGCCTAAATATTCATCAGGAAGGAAACCTGCTATATCAGCAAAGTTGAGGTCAATGCCAGCGACAACTCTGATTTTGGGATCATCAAGCGCGACTGTACAATATACTGCTTTATAGCTACCTAGCTACATCAGGACCAACCCAATTGGCGGTGAAGTTGTATGGGTCAGAGTACGTAGATGACTCTTTTTCATGCATGGATGGAGGGCATTAATATAAGCTTGGTGAAGCCTGGGGTTTGAGATGGGAGAATGGCTGTGCGAGCGATGGCGGTGATAACCATGGTAGTTATGCTTTGCAGCTAGATAGCTAGACAAGAGAAGTAAAGCACGGCCATTGATAGAACAAAGCAGAGACGAAGCCATTTGATTTTCGTGGGTTTAATGTAGTATTCTTGGTTGCTTATGCAAGGAGTTACTTTCCTTGTCAAAGGCATCTTTCAGTCTTATGATTAATCATGCTGTTCATGTCCAATGGAAGACACTGATTTCTTTGCTGATACTAGCATCTGAAGAAAGTATCACAACGACCCGGTACAGCGACAGTTAACCATAACCTATGATCCTAAAGCATGGCCATTTCTAGATAAGCTTGAAGATTTCAAAGTGTACCAAACATCTTGTCTCAATCCCTGCTGTTCATGTTGTCCTTTTGGAGGTTGAGGACACATTTTATGCTATAGAATGACATGGAGATTAGTTGCAGACTATGCAATTGGAAAAATGGTGTAAAGGGAGGACGACGCGCACCATAAGGACTCGCCTCCTTCCAAGTAGCTTTCGCAGTTGTTTCAAGTGGAGCAGGAGAAAGACAGCCTCAGCCACCCTAAGAAAAAGAGGAGAATTCCTTCAAACTTAAGTGATCAGGTGAGAGGATTGAGAATGTTATTATTATTGTTTTTTAAAATATTTTTTATTTAAAAATATATTAATATAATTTTTTTATTTTTTAAAATTTATTTTTAATATTAGTATGTTAAAACAATTCAAAAATATATAAAAAATAATTTTAAATAAAAATAAATTTTTATTAATTTTTATTTGAGATGTAATGTCAAGCAAACATTAATTGCTGGACATGATTTACTAGTCAAAAAAACAAATTCATAGTTATATATAGTTATAAAACTCGATTAAGATATTATCCTGGAGCAAAACCCTTAAATTAGAAGGGTTAATTTTCAAAAAGAAATTTTTTTTAAAAAAAAGAATTAAACATTGTTTTTAAAAAAAATATTAATGAATTGCGATCCGGGTTTTTAAGTAAATCAAGCTAAATTACTTTATTTTTTTAACCTGAATTAATTTAAATTTTAGATCAACCGGTAAGACCCACCGAATCAATCTGAATTTTATAGCCAACGTCAATACTAACAATTTGTGGTTGAAAGTTCCATAACCTGTACATGATCAAAGGAATTAACTGCAAAAAATAAGATTACCAAACCCTAATCCTCCACTGAAAACGTTCTAATTCATTGAATAAATGGAAAACTCCCATCAAATTTCTGCTGCAACTGCATCTTATATGAGACCAGCACGCCCAAGAACCATACTGAAATTCTTCCCATTAAATGAACACCAGGTTCTTCCTAGATTTCT
>Ga0325402_1003356_pt1 | contig 14426 bp, 7 predicted proteins | sample PopdelMetagenome_22_FD_207212 | JGI IMG/M metagenome (GOLD analysis project Ga0325402, IMG submission 207212) | Populus deltoides microbial communities from Bellville, Georgia, United States - Xylem-PdKOR-R3 | ecosystem: Host-associated > Plants > Phyllosphere > Stem > Wood/Secondary xylem... | reverse complement strand
TGGATTTCCAGCAGATGTCGCGTATGAGAGAGGAGAATTTGGTGCAGACACAAGCGAGGCGGGCCCAGTTGCGTGGATCGTCTTCTAGTTTGGAGAAGATGTTGAGTACGACGTCGTCAGAGAGTTTTGAGAAACCCGTGGTTTCTGTCATTTCTTCCTCTCTCTAGAAGAGAAGTGAAAACAGAGGAGGGAGTCCGTGATATGTTAGTTTGGTGACTTCCTTGTGGAAGAGGAAGAGAGACGGAGGATGTTTTTTTTTTTTTTTTTCCTTGGTATAGTTTGGATGTGAATTCTAACTTGTTTTTTTTTTTTTTTTTGGTTAAAATTAAAATAAATTAATTTTTTTTAATATTTTTAAATTGTTTTAATTTATTGATTCAAAAATAGACTTTAAAAAATAAAAAATATATATTATTATGATATTTTTTTCAAAAAAAACACTTTGAAAAGTAATATTTATTTGAAATAAATAAATAAACACATCCTTAAATATCTATTTGGAATAAAAATCTATTTATTTGATGATTGTAATCATAAAAATTATATTTTTATTACTCTAGGTCAGAATCTAGAAATATTCTCTCATCTAATAAAAACGGAAAAATAATAAAAATTAAATTTAATATTAAAATTAAATTTTTTAAAATTAAAAGGATCAGTCACCTAATAACTAAAAAAATAAGAGACTTAAATTTATTTTTTTTAAATTGAAATACACTATTTATTTTACACATGTTTTTTATTTCAGTTTTATATCTTTCAATTCAATCTTTTAAAAAAAAAACATGTACTTGATTGCTAATTTAGACTAATAAGAGCACAATCATGAAAAATAAATTTGAAAATCAAATCCTAAATATTTTTTAAAAGAATAACTGCTCTAATTCCCAATGATATATAAGATAATAAACAATGATTTTGATAAGTAAAAACATCACTTCATTTAAATTTTTTATAACGATATCTTACTACTATTAGTGTTTATGATGAAGTGATTGTATATTGGTAGTTGTTTTTCTTAATTAAAAAAGGTAACAAGATTATTATTATTATTATTATTATTATTATTATTATTATTATGGTTAATGTATTTCATAAATAAATTAGAGGGTGAGATTGCACATTGTTTTATTTTTTTCATTAATTTTATTATATTTGGTTATTAATTTTATTTTTATATTGTGTCAATTGGTTATTTAATTTGATGATTTTTATTTTTTTTCCTTTCAGGTTTCGTGATATAGAATAAAAGTTTCAATATTGAATTGGTTATTAATTTTATAACAACAAACTGACTTAATTGTTTATGAAAAATAAAAAATAAGAGGATCAAATTGATAATAAAAGGAAATGGAAGTCTTTTATTTGAAAATAAATATTTTTTTAGAAAAATTGCGTCTGGTATCATATAATTTGATCAAAATTAAAATTATTTATCAAGTTTTAAAAAATTACACTTTATAATCTAAAAGTTTAGTAATATCTTATATGCACTAGACAAAATTAACGAAAATTATCTGATTATATATAAATTTATTATTATTTTTTATTTATCAACTAAAAAAACCTTCTAATTTTAATATTACAACTTTATTAAAAAAAATGAAAAAATAACTAAAACTTAATATTTCATTGTGCAGTTCAAAATCAAACTCATATGAATCAAAAACCAATTACAAAACCCAGGAAATTATGACCCCATTTACTACTTTCGGTTCTTGTTTACCATTCTTGTTGCCTGCAAGTCACACAATAAAAATTAAAAAAATAATAAAAATAGTTTCTTTCCAGCACGTCATCAAGGCTAGGCTCATGAATAGGAAGATGGTCACTATTCCAGTCAATAATTGTGGCTAGAAAATATCAACTACTACTATTCCTACTGCAATCATGCTCGAGATAGGTATGCTAATTAAAAATATTTATTTTTTATTTGATTTGGTTTTTATTAAAAATAATAACCAATTAAAATAATCAAAACCAAACTGAAATCAGTTTTGGTTTGATTCGGTTCGGTTTTTTAGAATAAAAACCAGTTCTAACCGGTTTGGCTCGGTTTAGCTCGATTTTTTTCTGGTTTGGCTCGGTTTTTCTGTTTTTTCGGTTCGGTTCGGTTTTTTCGGTTCCAGGCTTAAAAAAACTAAAACCAAACCGAAATTGGTTTAAATTAACCGGTTTTGGTTCGATTTGGTTTGGTTTTCTAGAACAAAAACCTGTTCCAACCGGTTTGGCTCGGTTTAGCTCGGTTTTTTTCCGGTTTGGCTTAGTTTTTTCGGTTTGGCTTGGTTTTTTCTGTTTTTTTGATTCCAGGCTTAAAAAACCAAACCGAACCGATCAGTTTTTTCAAAATTTTAATCGGTTTTTTTTACGGTTCTGTTTTTTCAGTTATTTTTTTCTGAATTTCTTGATTTAATTAGTTTTTTAGTTTTTTTTAACATCCCTACTGCTGATATAACCAGCTAGCTCCAATGCTAAAATTCTGTTTAACAGGGCAACGACTTTTGGTTGATGATACATGTAACATGTCTTCAATGCAAATTCTTCCTCGAAGCTGAGATCAACCATTCACTTTGAAAACTTAATTACCACTCGTGCACTTGAAAAGAAATTGGGTTTTTTAGGGTTTTCATAAAACAAAATTACTAATTATATTCAATAATTGGTTAGAACAGTTAATAGAGGGTTTATTACACAATAATTTATGTTTTGAGAAAGATTGAGCATTCAGGGTTTAATTTGGGAAACAATGAACAGTTCAAATTACAATTGATGTTGACTAATATTGTGATTAAAGAAGAATAAACTAGGGTTTTCTAGCTCTTTGCTATTGATGTTGCACAATAACAAATTTGAATTTTTAAAGTTACAGAGTCACTAAATATCCTATAAACAATTGAATAATCAAATTTTTTACCATGTCACAGTGCATTAACATCGATTTTCAAAGTCATAATTCAAAAAAAAAACGATAAACTAACCAGTTATATATTGATTTGAGGATGAAATATGCGAGAGATTTCACCACTCAGCAGACACTTCCATTCTAAAACATGAATTAATGTGAGAAATCAATTTTAATTGTAATTTTTAATTGTTTAATTTTAAAGAAATTACATGTTCTTCACTGTTTGTCAATGGAAAAGAGAGTGGGAGGAGATAGTTTGTCATTTGGTATCTTTGATTGTTGTAATATATATGAAGATATTTTGATTTTTTTTTAAAACTTAAAATTTTTCTTTGACCAAGGTTCCAATCTGTGATTTTTTAAAACTTAATAGGCAAGTATAATTTCAACCAAACTATAGAATGCTAGGGATGATTTTCTCTTTTTATCCTTTATTTTATTTTTTTAGTTTAGCCATCGAGCTTGTTTTTCTTCTAATTTCAGCTTTTTATATTGTGTTAAATGATGATTCGGCTTGATAATGTGGTTTATATTGCTTTCTTTCGAGTTACTATAGACTCAAAAAATGTTTTGGCATTGGGTTGGCTCTCAATTATGCAAAAAAATAAATAATCAATTTTGTAGTTTGAGAACAATTAAAAATGAGGAACCAAAATTAAAAGCATGGTGAAATGACAACCCTTTTTTAAATAATAATTGGTTCAATGCCTTTTAGCTTTCAGATTTTATCCAAATTCATTTTTTATCCCTTTAATTTGAAAATTATATGATTTGGTTCAATACTTTATTTTATTCACATTTCAGCCCATAGATCTAAGAGAGGAGAGAGAAAGAAGTTGAATTATAGCGAAGAAAATAGAAAGTTATTAGGTGATCATATTCCGACAACAAAAATAATCGATTTTTGTGTCAATGGATTCTATTTAACCATAGCCCATTGATGTCTTTTTTAAACCTTAATCTTTCTAGAAAAATAGATTGGAGTTGAGAAGGATTGTTTTTCTTAATTTGTGTGTTTTCTACCTTTTGGGTTGATTGCTTAGTTTTTTGAGATTTTAAAAGTGTTTACGATGTGTTTTTAGGTGAAAATGGATTGAAAAAATAAATTTTTAGATCAAAAGAGCGCCCCTCTAATTATATATATATATATAATTTATTGTAAATTATTAGATTAATTATGTTTTTTATATATTAGATTATTATATTCCATTTAAATTTTACTTTGTTCTTTTTATACAACCATCATAACATTAAAAAATTATTTTATTCAGTTAATTTGTTGTAATTATTGATTATATAATTAAAAAGAAAATAGTTTTAGAAAAAACAAACTTATGTAAACCAGAATCTAGATCTTGGTTTTGATGGGTTGAGTTGGATCGAACTAGTTTTGATGGGTTGAGTCAGATCAAACCAATATGTCGTCGGCTTAAAATTATAAGAAAAAAGATGTTGTATTGAATTTTATTTTTTTAATCAAGCCATGTTCTTTCAAATTTTTTGGGTTGTCTTTGGACTCGCTAAGTTAATCGAGTTACATTCGATCAATCTCTACATGATTTAATTTGAAACATATAGCAGGTAAGAATTCAGGTCGAAAGGTTTGAGGATAACCAATTGAGTTAGGGTTAATGAAATTTTCTAAGAATTATTCACGACAACTTATAAGAGTTGTATTATTATTATTATTATTATTATTATTATTATTATATATTTGCATCAAAATTATTAGAATTTTATTTTCTTAGAATTGACTTTTGGAATGATGAGGGAATGTTGTCAAAAAAAAATGTTTTGATGAAAATTTTCAAGTAAAAAAACACATGTTAATGAGATAAAGAGATTTTAATCAGAAGGATATCTGTTTTTATCCTTATTTTAAATCATTCATATTTTTTTGAATTTATCTTCTGTATGCATTTTGTTTTGATTAAATAAATGACATACAAACAATTGTTGTTTTTTTTTAAAATAAAGTTATTAATAAAGAAGAAGATTTTTACTAGCAATTTATTTGTGTTTTAATTGAATTTAAATTATCACTCTTTTTTTAAAAAAAATCAAGTTCAAAAAATAAAAAGGCTTTTAATAGCGTGCAATCAAATATCTTTTTATATGTTTATTTCTTAACTTCACAACTTATTCTTTAGTTAATATTAAGATTTATTTTTAGTAATTATAGATGCATATAATCCTCAAGTGAGTTTCCCTCTCTTTTCTCTAATTTAGAAACTAAAAAAAAAAATTTTGAACCAAAATAAAAATTATTGCTAATATGCGTTAACCATATATTTTCTCTGCTTTTTATATTTTATTCTTCTGTCTTTTAATTTTAATTATTTTATCATAATTTCATGCCTAATTGCATTTAATTAGATTGTAGAAGGATTTAATTGAAAGAAAAAAAATTCAAGTACTTAATTATTCACATGAACAGTAAGGTGGCTGAATATATATATATATATATATATATTAAAGGAGTGGGCCTAAAAATGATTAGTAGAAAATATTGAAAGTCATACCTCGCAACTTTTTGGAATGTTTATGAAACCTTAGTGGTGAAAGAATATTTGCCAAAGAGTGAGTATATTTCATTAGAAAATGGCAAACAATATAGGTGATGTTGCACGGCCATTATAAAAATAAGTTTTGCTGTTGATTGTTTGATGTTTTCCTCAAAACCCCATTAAAATATGATAAGGATGTAGTAATGCAAAGGAGACAATCATTCGCGACAAGTAATACAAAGCATATAGCTAAATAATTAAGCAGACTGTGTAGAAGACCAAGCTAGCTTGCGATCAGAATGATGAAGTATTCATAGCTGGGCCACCTATATAAACGTTCTTGAACTTTTTGATCGATGAGAAGTTTCTGGTAAGTTTTTTAGCTCTTCAGTCCTTCTTGACGGCGATCACCTCCTTTTGTTGAAGTTTTCCAAGAGTTCTTAGATCAATGAAATCATTGTCTGTAGCTTCAAAATTAGCAATCATCTCCTCTCGTGTTGCTTCTTGTTTGTTGATTGAGAACCTAGAGCTTTGTGTTGTGTTATGGACTCTATTTAGGATGAGCTCACTACGAACAAAGTACTGAAATGACTTTGGGAAGTCATTTTTAATTGTCTAGCCATGGAAAAAATTTCCACCTGGAAGAACAAGAACAAGAAGAAGAGGAGAGAGAGAGAGAGTGCGCGCGCGCTAGAAGGAGAAGCTTTTGAAGAGTAGAGCCATACATGAATACTGAATAACAATTGATAAAAATGTTCATTAGAAATAGTTATTGGCGGAGAAAAGAGGAGCCTGATTTTCATAGAACATGGAGCACATTTCCACTGCGACCATGGCTAGAAATATGGTGTCAATCCTATATAAAAATGCATGCTTACAGAGAGAGTCTGCCAGTGAAGCATAGAAAATCTTTTGTGGGTGGGTGATGTGCAGTGCTGCGTTCTGACTCCTTGGAAATCAAAAAAAAAAAAAAATACTCATTGTATGCGTGCTGGATAATGTGTCGAAAAAAATGGAAGGAGGAGGAAAAAAGCTTAGTTGAGTCAACCCGAGTATGGTCGTTTAAGCCTTGAGCCAAAACGGCATGGTTTTGATGGGGACCATGTCATGCATAGGACATGCAAAAGTCCCATTCCCTGGCATTTACATTCTTAACCATGAATGGCTAGCATTTGTTTTTGCTCGCATTGTTATCCAAATGCTAGCCATTTTTTCCCATCATTGTTATCCATTTTTTGCTAACATTGGTGACCAAATGCTAGCAATTCTTAGCTGGCGGCTAGAGTTTTTATATTATTATTATTATTATTGAAAAAATGTGCATCATCAATAATAAAAGAAGTTATTAACTTAGAGTTAGGTGTTTGGGGCAAACCATTAGAAAAAAGAAATAATAAGTAAACTACAAAGAGACTGATATTTCATTATAGATTCGCAAAGTGAAATGATTATTTTTACCCCCACGGCAAAACCTTTGGAATTTTTTTTAGAAGTAAAATAATCTTTTTTATATGACTCATTTGTCATTACTAGATTGAGTGAGGCATATTAGTGTTTTAACTTTTTTATTTGCAAAGTGTAATAGCTACAATACTCTTAAACGTATAATTTAATTAATTGTTGGCTAGGGTATTTTTGGATTTTTTTTCTTTAAAAACACAGTAAAATAAATAAATTACCCTTAAAAGTATATATAAAAAAAACATATAACTTGCATCAATGGATTTTTTTTATCTTTTCATCTTGGTTTTCTTGTTATTATCAAGTGGGGGTAAGGGGCAATCTAATCATTTAATAAATGAAAATAATAATAAAAAAAAGTTGCTAGTGTGTGCAACACACGCTCCAGCAAGTGGAAAAAGCTTGCGCCTTTCAGACGGGCATGTGAGGGCTCTTTCGGTGGCTAATCATCACCTTTTGTTGTAGCATTGGAAGTGGTGCACCAAAATCTTCAAATGGACAAGCTCATGTAGGCAATGGACTAACAATGTGGATCTGATGGACTTTTCTCTTCTCCTTAGCAAAATACAAAAGTGTCTTTCATTTGTTTTTTATATTTAATTTGATCCTTATTTTTTTCATTGCAATTTGTTTTGTTTTTTTAATCTTTTATTTTAATTTTTTCTTCAATTTAATCTCTCATAATTTGATTTCATTTAATTTTTATATCTGATTTGATCATCATTCTTTTAATTTCTATTTATTTCTTTTTTAATTTGAAACTAAATCTAAAACTAAAACAAATTAAAAAAAATTTAAAAACTTGATTGGACTGCAATACCAAACAAAATCTACCCAACAAAATCTAAAAGCCACATAAACCCATAATTATCGACGATTCTTTAGATTTGAGGGCTGGTCAGAGGAAATTAATTATTATAAAGAGAGAAGATGGTGTACATAGACCAAAAAAAAAAAAATTAAAAAAGTGAAAATGTTAAACATTGAGACTTGGGTTTATATGCTCTCAAAATGAAAATATGAGCAGTATGAGAACATAACCATTTTTTTGAGGATTTATAACTAATGAATTTGGTATTAAAAAAGTAATGACTGCTTTGTGTTTTGGGGTGAAGGAACAATGAAGGAACGGGAGAAACCCAGCTCTAACTATGAAGAAACTGTGAAAAACTTAGTGTTTGGTATAAACCCAAAGGGCAACAGAGTTGTATAATCAGCGAGTCTTCAATCTAATATTATTAAAAAATACAATTACGTTAATTTATTTAAAAAATTATAAATTTTGTTCATTATAAAATAATATTTAAATATATACAAATAGTATTTTTCTAAAAAATATATATTTATTCATTATTTTATAACAAAATAATTTAAATTCTAATATTAAAATGCATGACATTAAACAAGACAGGAATACTCTTGTCATTAGACATGTTCAATCTTATTCACGGAATAAATACAATTATTTGTCCAGTCCTGCTTTATTTAATCCAATCCAATTAATATTATCGGCATGCCAAATACTACCTTATTAATATAATATAGATAATGAATCTCATTTTTCCATCTAATATGTGATTAGGAAAAACAGGCCACAATTGCTTCGCCTGGATATTGTTACATCCACGCAAAACATATTCTTAAGAATCATTTCCCTGCTCCCTGTCATGAATGTAGCAAATTCCCACAAAATACACCTCTCTCTCTCTCTCTGCACGCACCAAGAACAAAAACAAATTCAGCAAGACATGCAAGTTGCTTGAACTTGCTACAAGACCGAGTGAGAATCAAGTCTATTATAGACAGCGAAATCCATCAAGGAAAATGATACCAATTAAAAAAAAAACAATCCGAATCAGGCCAACGAGCAGCGAGGCACAATAATTTGAACATAATACAGTCAGTAAAATAAAACACCTTGTTCACGACTCTAATTCACTTAATAATAATGCATTGTTCACTTGATAATTCTTCATTCAAAAGTTCAAAACCACATGCTTTCAGCTTTCCTCGTCCACGCCCATGGTTAGGCCAATATCATCACCTCACCTGCCAATAAATTTGTAGTCAATAATATATGTTCCACATATCAGTAACTATAAGAATAAATTAGCAGACAAGAATGAGACCGTGATAGACTCTTGCTTCTGCTTCTGCTTCTGCTGGGGCTCCTGCTAACACTTGGCTTTTTTGGGCTTTTGCTACTGCGCTTCTGATGCTGCACAACATCAATATTAACCAAAGAAATGATATAATTTGCAAGGCAGGCAGAACCTAAATACAATTTGAGGATCTTTAAGGGTTCATCAACTCATTTCATGTGAGATAGCGAAGCCACGCTGCTGCATATACTACAGGCAAAGGGGTTTACTGTCAAAAACAGTTTCTTTTTTCTAGCTTGACATGCTTGGCTCAGCAGCTAGAGGTGATTTTTTTCAGCCCAGGACCTCCAGGTTTTTGCAGTTTCTAAAACCATGGACTGGTCATTAACCACCAAGGAGAACTAGTCCATCCAAGTGGCTGGTGGACAGCCTACTTTTATTATATTACTTGTGACGTAGGGTCCACTTCAGTTATACTGCCTGGGAACTTCTTAAAAGTCATTTAATTCCATGGTCAAGTCAACTAGGAAAAACTACTGGCCCAGGATGATCCAATATGAAACAGGTTTCATTATATCTGCCAAAACCTCATGAGAAATAACTTACAGATGAAAGTGGAGATCTTGATCTTGAACGGGATCTGCAAAAGTTCCAGAAACAACCCAAATTTAAAATCCACACGTTCCTTTTAACAACTCTCATCCAAGAGCCTTGATGCCTCTTCCACGTCAGAGTTACCACATTCATAAAGGATCATATGAAAAGCCATAAACTTTAGTAATTCAAGTGAAAACAAAAGGGAAAAAAAAATCAGGCACCATTTCATAAAAATCAGACCTAAATAAAATACCTAATAAAAAAATATACATTAATAAAATAATCATAATGTGTTTGAAGCCACCATCCGACAGGACAGAAGCATGCTTCCCTGCCGTACAGGAAATCCACAATGAGTTCAGCCAGCAGGTCCTAATAGCTTGGCAGTAGTTGGAGTAGAAAAAGATAATGACAGTTTCTACCGCTCAATGCTGACCAGACTTCCAGATCCACTGGCAGTTAGTTCACTGAAATCCAGCCTTAATATTGCAATGCATAATCTCCTTTGTTCCCAATCTAGCACCCATATACATTATGATACTATATACATTAGAACAGTGACACTATGAAGGTTTCCAAAGCTGCCATCTGAAAAACAGCATACCTCTACAACCAAAAAAAGAAGATGCAGGAACTGAACCATATCCCATCAAGATCCTAATATCCAATCCCCATGTCACTGCAATATATCAAACAAGGCAATTTTCATCCAGTAAAAAGAAATAAAATGAAGATGGTTTGAAAATCCAAATTGTTTCTCCAGTTACCCCATCCACTGAATGAAACAAATCATGCAAGTGAAGAGTTTCCAGATGACTATATTGCAGGAAGAAAATGACTCCCAGGACATTAATTTTTATGGTTAAAAACAAATTTAGGAATCCCCTCTCAAATGCATTTTGACAACTAAGACCTAAAATTCAACCTGTACAAAAAACCTACAGATAAAAATGATCATAGCATTAGTAATTGTGAATTGGTAACTGCAAAGCACAATTTTCTTTATGCTGGTGGTAAATAAAACGTGAAAGCAGTCAGATATTTGACATTAAAAAGCAAAGCAAAAACTATGGCAAGGTCAGGTGACCAGACCAACTGAATAAGTACAATATTTGCAGACACTTGGTACATCATAGAGCAATTTAACACATACATGGCATAATTTCATCTCATATCAGAAGCCTTCAAAGAAAGGAAGAATAACACGCATCTTCATGTGTATTACTCTCCCCCTCTCCCTCACATATACCAAAAATAAAATGCACGTTAATAGAAAAGTAAGAATCGAAACACAACAATTAAGCAAACAAGTATTAATACCTTGATAGAGAGCGTGGCCTTGACCCAGAGCGAGACCGAGAAACAGACCTAGGAGGAGACCTTGCAGATGACCGCCGTGAAGATTTGTTTTTAGGAGACTTGCTGCATAACAATGGCAAGGTTGAGAAACAACTAAAGACCAACTAATCACCAAACCGGTATTTAACAATGCAAACAAACCTGCGGCTCCTGCTCCGACTTAAACTGCGACTGCGACTAACACTGCGGCCTCTAGAATGAGATCGATCACGGCCAGGGCTCCTAGATGAGTCCCGTTTGGAATCATATTCCCTCACCTACAAGTAAAAATTAAGTATGAATAACAGGAAAACAAATAGGCATGCACATGTGTGGATAATGGACAAAGGAAGAGATGAATTTGAAACCTACACGAACATATGCCTGAGAAAATGCATTTCGAAACTCAGAGTCATCGAGCTTCTTAATCTGCGGAAGAAAACAAAACAAAGAATTCAAATTGATGGAAAACATCCATCCTATTGGGAAGTTCCAGGATCATTCATTCTGTCAACGGAAAATAGGAGATAACTAACCGCATATTTCATGTCTTCATAGTTTGTGTAATCAACAATTCCTGTGGTGCCTAAAAACAACAACAACACAACATACATAATGTTAAAACAGCCTTCCTCACACTTCTCTAAAGTCAAGGCCTATAAACAACAGTTTAAAGCAATTAAAATAATAAACATCAACAAATTTAAGTCAAATATGAAAGCAAATTAATGAGATTTAGATAGGATCAGGATACATTATAAATCAATCTGGTAAAGGAATTACTGAATCCAAATCAATCTAATCCAGCTAATACTTGAAATTCTAGTCTATATCCAAATCCTTGAGAATTTAGATATCCAACAGAATTTTTTGTTTTTCAGTATATTGTCCTTTCAAAAACTTGAAAGAGAAAACTACAAGTATAGCATGCACTCATGTAGTTTTGACAAAACATGTGGAAATAAAAAAATGATACCGTAAAAACTGAAAGCATAAACTACCCATATTTCATAAGGATGTATCAGATCAGATTACTACAAACAAATACCAGAATTCTGAACAAATGGGTTGCTGGTTTCAAATTAGAATGGACTGATAGATCAAGAGAGTGTTTGCTACATGGTTTGCACCGCATAGACAAACACGGACTAAAACTTCTCAGCAGTAAAGAGCCAACCAATTAATTTGAAAACATATTGTATTTATATAATTCAGTCCAGCGACAGCCATAGCATTAATAATTTCAACGAACAGAACCAAATGGACAGCCCACAGGAAACTATTTTAGATGTCCCAATCCTCAAGACACTCTAGTCCATTTTCTCAAAACTAAGAGCATAAATTAAAAAGATAGCAAGCAAGAAAGAAAACAATGTACGCAAAATCTGTATTTAGTAGAAAAATCATAGAACAGACACTAGCTCCACAAGAGCCATTCCAAGCAAATTAAAACAAGAATATCATCAAAAACTGGCAGCATGTTGGTACCACAGATATAAGTCAAGACTCAAGTGTCTTTAAGTATCTTACCACTACCATCACGGAACACTTGGGAGAAACAGACATCTCCTGCTCGGCGCATATGATCCTAAACATGAAATGAGACATCACAGTTAACCCCATGTAAGAAACAACCCTGGGAATTGACACCGCCTTAAATTCGGCAGATATGCAGATGGAAAGGGAAGTAGGTGTGACCATGGAAAAGTATTGCAAAAATGTTGATTTAGAAAGAAAGAAGGAATTTGGACCCACCTTAAGGTCTTGCCATGAAGCAGAAGAAGGCAACCCAGTGACCACAACTGCATGATGAAGCAAATATCATATTGAAGACATGATGCGCTAACTAGTTAATTCACTTTTGTTATAGCATCTAGCATGGTAAAAAATGTGATAGATGTACTACACACCACGATATTCAGAGCGCCTGGATGCTCCACCACGTCCACGACCACCGCTATAACTACTATGACGATCTGAGGATGAATGTCCACGCCCACCATGTGCAAGTTCCACCTATATGGATACAAGTGTAAACATGAGATCCAAAATGAATCTCAACTCACAACTAACAACCAGCCAGCAGTTACAATTAACAAGAAATAGTTAAATAACTAACCCTTAAACGATGCCCATCAAAATCATAGCCATCACGACCGCGAATTGCATCCTCAGCATCTCGAGCCTCTTCAAACTGTGTAAAAATTTAAAAGAAAGTTGAAACACCACATGAGAATGAAAAGTGCATATAAAGCACATTCCCAAAACTCACCTCAACGAAGGCATAACCAGGGGGTCTTGGTGGGATCTTCAAATCAATGTGTGCAACAGGTCCATACTGCATTGAAAGGAAAACCATTGTAAGATTCCAAAGACAGAATAAATAAAAAGTACAGGCTTCTCAACCATCACTCATAACAATTTTTATCACAACTCATAACCATCTTCCCCAACTGAAATTAAGCCTTCTAGGGAAGTCAAGAATTTAAATTCATGAAGAATCAATATCATACATCGACCATGTCTATTTTTTGTTACTCCTATTATCATCTTGTCAACAGTTGCAAAGTCAAGAGTGCTACAAATTTCTCCCTGCATATCAACTTGACAAATCAAAATTTCAACTTCCTAGAAGGGGAAAAATATTTTTTCTTTTTATCGGTTACGTTCAACTTCAATAATAACTTGATAGTGAGAGGTTTTCGGACACTATATCCTTAATTTTTTTATATAAAAAAAAAAAGAAAAACATACAGCAGAGTTCCATTCAAGTACGTAAATAACTTGAATTTTGGGAATAATAAGATAAGATCGCCAATATAAAACCAAATGTAGAAGAAACTGCTTTAATCTCAGTAGACAAAAATGCTGCAGAAGGAGAATCTGACATAATTGTCCAAGATAAAACAAAACCCTAACCAAAACGAAGTTCGCCAATTCCAAGCAGTGAGATTCAGAAGCGAAGATATGCATTCGAACTTCCAAGCAACGAGGAGGAGGGTTGAATATTACCTTGTAGAATAAATCTTCGACTTCTTTTTCGCGAATATCGCCAGGCAGATTCCCAACATATAGAGTCCTACTCGCTCGGCTGCTCATTTTTTTTCCCTGAAATCGTCAATCAATCGCAATTGTGAGATCGAAGAAACTCATGATATTTCTGAAAGCTTGACAAGCCAACGAGTTTTTATCAAGAAAAAAACTTAGTTTTTAAGAAAAAGCTGCAGAGTTCTTACCTTCCGATTAATTTGAGGATCAGGGCAACGACTTGGAAGTCTAGGGTTTTGAGAGGTTGGGTAAGCTAGGAAGTGGGTGTAAAATACATACGGAGTGTTGTTTGTTACGGTAGTAATGATTGTGTGATACGCAAACACGCTTTCATCTTGTGAGCTACTGGCCTTTATTTCAATCGTATGGTGAAAGTACTGTCGACGTATCATAGTCGTCATTTAAGGACCCCTTATTTGGACTTTTTTTCTCAAATATATATTTTTCAAACTAATAAAATTTAAAAAA
>Ga0325402_1003353_pt1 | contig 14428 bp, 5 predicted proteins | sample PopdelMetagenome_22_FD_207212 | JGI IMG/M metagenome (GOLD analysis project Ga0325402, IMG submission 207212) | Populus deltoides microbial communities from Bellville, Georgia, United States - Xylem-PdKOR-R3 | ecosystem: Host-associated > Plants > Phyllosphere > Stem > Wood/Secondary xylem... | reverse complement strand
TTTATAGGCCATTCTGTTATCTTTCCATATCATTAAATAATAGCTCATTTGGACATCTGAGTCAAAAGTTATGGACATAACACCGAAAAATGTTCTGGAAAATCAAATCAGGACAGCTTGGAGAACACTTTGGTGCATGTTTTTCTTCCTCCTTTATGAGCTGTCTCTTTCTTCTTTTTGACCCAAAATAATGTGACAATGTCCCCTCCAGCTTTCCATCCATGTGCTTGCCCTCTTGGATCAATGAATTACCCAAAATAAATCAAATGTTATTTGTTGTGTGGACATGTTAGATCATGGATTGTGCTTGGGTTGATTTGGGGCTGAACTTAAGCATCAAATAAGGATACAAATGTACCTATTATTTGGGCTAAGGTTAACATTGAAACTTTAATTGTTTGATGATTGAAGTTTGCACACAACATAAGGCAGGTTTGGGCTTGAAATAGATCATATGATAATCTTTTCTAGAATTGGAATATAATTGATTTTTGGAGCAAATTTGGAGCACTTATTTAAACCAATATTTGCTTCAATCTTTAACTAAACTTCTCTGCAACTCTTTGTTCCAAATTCCGACGTTGAATTTTCTGAAATAATTCATTTAAGCTCCAAAAACCTATTGAAACATTAAAAGAAACTTCATTACTAAAAAGCACGTCAATTATTATAAAAAACCCAAATAAAAACAACAAATTCATATGTAAAATAAGAGGCTTAATGATACTTTTGATGCACAATCAGTAATCTTGTGTCAGTGTTTGGTTTCTCCATTCTTTTATTTTGTTTTCTATGTTTGTGGGATGTTAGAATATTTGAGGTTTGAATGATCTCTTAAAACATTTCATTGCCTTGTACAAAGATAGTGTTTCTAGACTTCTTTTTCAGATCTGGTCTTACTTGTATAATTATGATCATTCTAGTAGTGGTCGTATTTGGGTGTGATGGGATCCTAATTTGTTGAAGGTTGATCTTTTGGGCAGTTCAGATCAGATTATTCATGTTTGTGTTACTATGTTGGTGTCCAATATTTCTTTCAATGCTTCTTTGGTCTATGGAGAAAATAGTCTGACTAAACATGAGGCTCTTTGGGCTGATATTGTTAGTCATAGTATTACCTAGGAGACTATTCCATGGATTTTTTTGGGTGACTTTAATGTTATTTGATCCTTTGATGAGAAGAGCTGTGGCACTATATCATGGTTATGGTGGCAAAATGATCTTAATAATTATGTGATTTAGTCTTATTTGAAAGATCTTAGATTCATAGGTTCTAGGTTTACCACTAATCAGCAATGTCAACCCTATCTTGAAGAAGTTGGATAGGGTTCTAGTTAATGTTAACTGTAATTGTGTATTTTCAGGTTTGGAAACTTGCTTTCTTCCTTTTGGTATCTCAGATCACTCTCTTATGTTAATGAAGATGGCGAGTTTGCCTAAAAGGAAGGTTTCATTCAAGTTCTTTGATTTTCAGGATGATCATCCTATTTTTCTTCCCTTGATTGCTAAGGCTTGGGGTAAGGAGGTTACAAGCACTCCTATGTTTATTTTGTGCAATAATTTAAAATATATCAAACACGTATCGAGAGACTTTAATAAGAGGTATTTTGCTAAGATTACAGATAGGGTATTAGTGGCTAAGAGGGCGATGGAAGAGTTTCAATGTTTGATGCAAAGAAATCCTTTGGATTTAGAGATACATAGAGCTAGACCTATTTTAGTTAAGGGGTATGCGTAGCTTGCTGAAGCCGATGAGAGCTTCCTTAGGAAAAAGTCTCGGTTGCAATAGTTGAATTTAGGGGATAAGAATTCGAACTTCTTCTTCAACCAGGTGAAAAGTCATCACAGATGCAACAAGATCCTTTCTATACTTGATGAAAACTGGGATGTGTTTTACTGATGTAAGGAGGTTAAGGATACTATTGTGAGTTGTTTTGAGAAGATTTTAGGGGTTTCCAAATCTGATTAAGGCTTTGATTCATCTATTCTTAGTGGGGCTCTTCCTTGGAGATTATCTCCCTCTCAAAGCATGTCCTTTGAAAGTAATTTTAGTGATGATGAAATTCTGAAGGTCCTTTTCTCTCTTAAGGATTATAAGGCTCCCATACCAGATGGATTCAATGTGGGTTTCTTTACGAAAGCAAGGAGTATTGTTGTCTCGGACACTATTAATGTTATCCGCTCTTTCTTCATTTAAGGTCTACTTCTCAAACAAGTAAGTGCTACAACTATAACATTAATCCCTAAAGTTCCTAACTCATCCATTTAGGCCTATCTCTTGTTGTAATACCATTTATAAATGCATTGCCAAGATAATTGCTAATAGAATAAATAGAGTTCTTTTGGATTTGATTGTGCCTTTTCAATCAATGTTTGTTAAGGGGAAAAATATTAGTGATAATATTTTACTCTCATAAGAGCTTCTTCATAATTATTATCAAAATGAGGGGCCTCTTAGGTGCTTTTTAAGCTGGTTCTAATGAATTCGTATGATTCGATAAGGCGGGACTTCTTATTGTCTATTCTTCAGATAGTTGGTTTTCCTTCTTGCATGTTAATTGGATTTGTGAAAGTGTTTCAATTACTAGATTTTTGGTTTCTATCAGTGGAGAGCTTCACGATTTCTTTGCTGGTTTTAGATGGGTTAAGACAAGGAGATCCTTTGATACGATTCAACTTTGTGATATGACCCAAGAAATGTCAGATTCAAATTTTTATGTAAAATTTTCTACCGTCCGGTTTTATGCTATTGAGCATAATTTCCAGGAGTGGCAATGATTCACTAATGTTCTAGAATCCTTTTCTTATAAAGATTTCTTATTCATGCTAGCTACATAAGGAAAGAAGGACTGGTGCTATTTAATGACATATTAGTTATTTTTATTATTTTCTTTCATGTTTGGGCTTAATTAAAACTTTTTTTTGAGCTAGGATCCAAGGCTTGTTTGGATTAGGTTATAGGCTTTTCAATTTAGAGTTTTTGGGTCAGTTTTGAGTGGACCTCACATAAGGGGTCCATTAAGGTTAATTTTTCAAAAACTATTTAAACTTATATAACCAAAATTTCAACAACTTTTGCTAATGATTACTTCTGAATTTTTCATTTTTAACATGTGAGAGTGATTATTGTATTCTTCAGTTCTTGAACGAGCTGAATTTGACCTATCAAAGATTAACTGGCTTCGTGGCTTGATTCTACTCATTTCAATAGTGTTGGTGGCTTGGGACAGGTTTCCATTATGTCACATTCTTATCAGACCTATTTCGGCTTTTCGGGATCAAATCTCAATCTTGATTGTGGGTGTATGACCACATGATCACGAGGTTCGCATCACAAAGAAGCCTTGGATCCTAGCTGATAACAAAGTATTAATTAAGCTCAAAAAAGCCTTGAACTATTGCTAACAAAAATAAAGATAAATCTCATAAGTCCTAAATCTTTATCTGCCCAATAATTCTAGAAACCAAAGTATATTTGATTGTTCAAATATATGCTAGAAAAGACATTAGTTACAACATATTACTAGCATCCTAACACAAAACATGGCAAATTTTTGAAGGGTTCCTATAGCTATATGGATGAAGCTCCTAATTAAGTTGGTCCTGTAGCATGAGATGGATCTACATGTTATATATATATATAAACACAAAGTTAATACATTTAAATTGAAATAAAATAAAACTCTTTCATCTAATGCAAATTAAAGTATCAAAATTTTGTATTATTATAAGACTGAACGCACAGGTCCCTATTAAATTAAGAACCAACACAACACATAGGGTTTCCTTCCATTATAAATCAACATTTCAATGAATTTCATCCATTCGTATTGATTACCATCCTTAGGAAAAACATAATCTCATTGGGTTTTATACTCCTGAAACCAAACCAAGCATATTAGTTTCCTCGTTTAGGAAACAACATCTCATTGGGTTCCTTACACTTGGAACCAACCACATTGGTTTCCTTTCTTAGAAAACAACATCTCAATGGGTTTCATACACTTGGAACCAACCACATTTGTTTCCTCTCTCAGGAAATAACATCTTTGATGTGCCTTAGCTTCCTAACCCAAACATACTAACAATTTGATGTGAAGATGAAGGAAGGTAGGTTTGGTTATATGGTTTTTCTAATGGTATTTAGGCTGAAAATTACATAATTTAGAATGGAAATGAGGAATAAAATCTAAATGAAACTCTTTGATAGTCTGAGACGCCACAAAGAAATTTCAATCAGGATAAGACGCCACACTCTTTATAATTAAGAGTGATAAATTTGATTTGTTCTTCAACTAATTCTGGAAATGGAAGAACAAGGAATAAAATTCTTTGAATGAAAAGTTGAAAAGTTTAATATTATTGCTAAAAATCACAAAACATGGTCTGAAACATCAGTATATACTTGGAACAACCCTCCAAGTCTAGGAAATACCAAAATAACATTATGTAGACCCAAATAAATGACAATGTTTAGAAAACTAAACAAATAATAAATAGCATACATTTTTTACTTATAAAAAGCACAAATAGACACACAAAACTAAAACAACCATAATGTTTTGTACAAAATTCTAATGCATGCATAGTTAGACAATCTGGAAAGATGACATTTTGAACTTGAAAATCATGTAGAATAGGCTTTATTTTCCCACTCATTAAACATGAGCAAATTGGGGCCAAAATTGATCTATGGGCTGACATTAAACTCAAACTCATCAAAACTATCAAATCATGACCCAAGCCTTATTTGTAGACAAACAAACATATTTGAACCATTTCCATTCAGCTCGCAAGCCTTCAAACTCATCGACGCTTTAATCGCGCTAATCTAACTTATTAAGGCACTTTGTAGTTGTTTTACTCGAGTTCTCGTCATTGAACCATTTGAATGCCCATACACATTAGAATCAGACCCTTCCATGTTAGAATAATGATGACTATCAATATCCTTAGAAAATAACATCTCATTGGGTTCCATACATTTGGAACCAACCACAACACGTTGGGTAATCGCAACACTTAAGCCAATAGCATTCTTCATTATTCATCAATTTAGATAAAACTACTCAATCAAGACCAACATCACAATTATCAATTTAACAATTGTCCATCAATTCAAATTAAAGATAATCAACAACAAGAAAATAGGTAAGGGCATGAGGCCTACCTGTTCCTCTTGTGACATGACCTCCAATTGATGATCTTGTTCCAGTGTCCCTTCTGTTTCAAAAGGAGAATTCAAGTCAATACATCATTTAGTCCCATATTATTTGACCTATTCATACTCATATCAAATAAAGAAACATTTACATCATCCATTTATTTGTACAATTTGTAACCATTCAAAATATTTTGCTCCATGTTTTTCCCATTTAGCCAAAACCAACACACACTCATCTTTCTAGTTACTCTTTTAAAAATGTCTTACACATTCATGTTAACATGGCATTCACCAAACGTCTTTATTTTCTATGTCATTATCCTTTTATTCATGCTTATTCTTAAGTAAATGCACATGTCTATTATCCTCTTAAAAATGTCTTACGCATTCATGTTAACATGCCATTCACCAAACCTCTTTATTTTCTATGGCACTATCCTTTTATTCATGCTCATTATTAACTAAATGCACATGTCTACCATTTATGTTCACTTTTCCCTAAATACATGCATGTTTAACATTAATTGCACCATGTAAGGCTTTCTTTCCCATCATCTTCTTAATTGGCTGATTTATAGGCCATGTCTCCTAAGCATTCATTCCATCTTATTTTTAACCAATTACACATAAAAATAACATCTTTATATTATTTTCAATTTTCTCTCTAAACATTATCCCATTGATTTTGTACAATTTAAGCTTATGCTTTTCAAATGATGGTTCTCTATGACCTAGCTTATTTACATGAATAAGATTCCAAGTTACACATATGCAATTGCATCAATCCCTTACAAGGAGAAATCTCATTACCCCCCGGCCAAAACCAACACCCTTATTTCATCAAGTCTAGATCATCTTGGACATGCTTCTAATTCCTAACACACCAGCATTTCTTTGGAATAGTTATCAAGATGTGTGTTCCATAACTTTATGAAATTCCACTACCTTTGTGAATTCTAATCACACAAGTTTGACTTTAAGCATCAACTTTCAAAATAATACATTTTATAGCTAGGAAACAAAATATAAATTACACAATTCTCTCTTAAATACTTCATTTGGCCAAAACATTTTGGCCTCCTAAACACCTATCTTTTATTCATCCTTTAAAATCTACTTATACTTACAAGTCATTCCTAATCTACTTATTAAGTTCATTCACACACACAACAGACAAGTTGTATAATTTTGTTCTTTATTAATTTCTACTTCTCTTTTCAAGCATAACCATATAAATATTCAGATTAAGGGTTTTTACACACCCATTTAAAGAAAAATTTCTACAATTATGTTTCACTACATAAATTATTTACATACACACACATTAACTTAGAATAATATCTCCCCTAAACTTCTTCCTTTTGAATTAGTATGAGGGTTTCCCAACTACCTGATTTTTTTATTATTTTCATGTATATTGCATCTCTACTCTGCTCTGCTCTCATGGCCCCTTTTCTTAATTTCTTCAAGGTTTGTTCAAGAACTCTAACTTATAAATTTGGGGTTTTGCTTTAATGCTTGCTAAAATATCTCTACACTAGTTTGTGTATGCTTTACAACCCTTTCCTCCCTTGATTTTTCCAGCAGCAACTTCTTCCTTTCTCACCGTTTCTTCTCCTTCCTTTCTATAATGGTGTTTCCCTATTCTAGTTTGGTCCCACAAGTATAGCTCTTATGTTTATTTCCTTGTCTATCTTTTTTTTTTCTAAGCTTGAGAGGTGCATGCAAGAGCTTTTTGATGAGAGGGTTTTTTTAAAGAAGAGATGAAGATGAAGGAGGAGAGGTCTTTTCCTCCTTCCAAGCTATCATCCTCCTCCATGAAAAGAGGGTCTGGATGTTTTTTATTTGTTTGTTTAACACTTTAGTCCCTTTTCTTATTTGATATTTTCATTTGTCCCCCTTTTTTAAATCCTTCATTTATACATTATTCATTGCCCTTTTGAATTGTTATTTCATGCTTGCTAGTCTAGCTATTCTCTCATCATTTTATCATCTTACTATATTTATTTATTTCAACCCCTAGTTGATCATTTATTTACCCATGAATTTCTGAATTTTCTTCCGAAGTGTATGACAATTCTTTTTTGTAACTCTTCATTATCAAGGTTACATCTAGAGTTGTTTAGAAATTTATTACCTGAAAACATGATCTTTTTCGATTTTGAATAATTCTTTAAAGGTTGGATTGTCACAAACCACAAGCATTCAAATTGTCTAGCCTCCAATGATAATTCACACGAACCATCAATGTGAAATCTCCTAAATTTCTATTTAGGAGAGACAAATTGTTAAGACTAGAGTGCTAGTTCTCTATTATGTGACTTACGTAGATTTTTCTATCTGACAAACAACTACTCAAAATAAGAGGCATGACTTACTATTTATAGAGAAATCTGAAAAACTCTATAAATTAGTAAAATATCAATTTTCCCCTTGAATAATATCCATATATTAATTCAGGATAATTTTTAAAATTAACTCAATCAAGTCCTTACTTGATTTTTCTAGGTTTAGAAATATAATCCCTATATTAATTATATTAATTCTTAATTTCCAAAATATTTTTTAATGAAGCCATACTTAATGAAATCATCCAAGTTTAATTTCTGACTAATAGTTCTTAATATGTGTGACTCATTGGTGATTTGACTTAACCTTTCAGTGACCGGTTTCTTGATGTAATTAATATTGTTTCATCGATAATGTTTCGATTTAACATGAAAGCATGATGTATGTTTGCCATGTTAAGTTGTGGTTGTTCTTTATATAATAGTCATTGATCGTTTTGACTAAGTTTTGAAACTCTTTACAAATCTCATTCCACCTTTGATACAATCCAGGCAAGCTCAAATTCGGATTTTGACGTAAAATGTGCAACTATTTAGTTTTACAGAAACAATCATAATTATCAATCCAATCGTTGGATCGAGCTGAAAATTTACGTGGAGTCTCCTGATATGTTGTCATGCCTTGGGTTAAAATGTCAGGTCAATCAAATTTCGGGAAGGCATCTCAATATGGGTCAACAGAGCCTGTAGGAATTTTGTTATTTACTTTCTTTTGACTTATTGACTTCCTATTTGGCAATGATCATTTTCCTACAAGGATATGACAGCTTGTTTTGGGAATCTCCTAGCTCTATAAGGATCTTTAATGGGCTGCAATATATTTTTCAAGTGTGGCAAGGATTCAAAAATGTTTCAAAATCTTTTTCTTACAAGGATTCCTTATTCATAAGAAGGAAAGAAATTAAATCAGCAACAAAAGAGGAAATTTGTTTTTTTATTTGAAAACAAATGGTATATTTTCCCTAATTCACCTAGGGTAATGTATCATCTGTTAATCACTCAAGTACTTTCATATAGTTCAAGCTATATCTAATGTATGCCCCTTTATTGCCTCAATTAAGATAACATATAATAGGATCAAAGCATAACATTCTCTATATAAGATAACTTAGTGATCTCAAGTCTAAGGATCATTCACACAATTGTCACGTGAGCTTTTTGATGCGAACCTCGTGATCATGTGGTTATAAAGACACCAAATTCCCGCTAAGCCAAGTAAATCAGGTTTGATAGTAGTGTGACATAAAGATAACTTGTGCCTAGGCACCAGCATTATTCGAAACGAAAACCCCTACCCAACAAATATCGATTCGCAAACGAGAAGTATAAGAATGACGCCATGAAGTCAGTTGTTCTTTGATAAGTCATTTTTCAGTTCTTTAGAGAACCAAGAAAGGGAGATTATCCCACCAACACACAACAAGTGCGGCAAGTGTTAGCCTATTTTGGTAGCCTTCGGAGTTATTTTCTTGCCAACAATCATTGCTAACAACTTTGGATGAAGACAACATCACTTCTCTTTCATCTATCATCATTACAACATTTGTGCTCCTCTCTTTCTGAAGCTTGTTTGGCATTGATTATTGCTATTAGCACATCAAGTTCTTGTTGCATCTCCTTTAGAATACGGAATAAACTCTTGGTTTCTTCTTTAAGAACACTAATCTCTTTATTTCTCTCCCTTTGATACCACCTCCCGTTTTGAATCCTCCTCTTCTTTGCATCCTGATTATGGTACCCTTTGCATTTTTTTTAAATCTTAGAACCTAAAACAAAAGCTAAAATGACAACAAAGAAAGTAAGAAGACACTAAAGACTGAAAACTGACCCAAAATTACATGGCCTTTCAATTGACGAACGTAACAAACCCCTTTAGACCTAAAAAAAGGACCCTAAACCAAACATGGTCTGACATTTGATATTTAGAGCGAATTCACGCCAAAACACCAAAATATCAAGTTTGATTTAATTTCAAATTGATTTGATATATGAACATAAAACTAACACGAATCAGTCCCTTTAAAACTTGAATTTAGATACTAAACCAAACGATGTCGAAATGATTTGAAAATTAATGTATTGCGTGCTTTCACCCTACATAATCAGAATATCAATTTTGACACAATTAGAATATGGTTTGACAAGTGAACGCAAAAAATGAAGCGAAACAAACCCCTTTGTTAGAAATAATGGTTTTTTTTGTTTTTTTTTTACTGTAAAAGAAATTCTGGAAAGAAAGAATAATATGACACCCTTTTTTTTATTATTCCAAAAGACTTAATTCAATACAAACTAATCAAGAATAACATAGGAAGAAGACAATCTGACTGAAATTAATTTGAAATAAGATCAGACCTGAAACAAAGACAGCACAGAAAAATTGGCGCAGAAGGTAAAAAAAAATACAAGAAATAAATGGAAATAACCTGATTAATGGAGTCAAGCTCTGATACCAAGAAAAGAAGACTTCAGAATTAGTTCTACCTTCAAATCAAATTTCCAAGTCTATTTTGAACTTTTTAAGGGTGACAAATCTGATTTTAGCATATTTAGGATAGTAATTTTTGAATTTTTATTATTTTCTTCTTAGTGTGTGGGTTATTATTACTTCTTTGGGTCAATTGTAAGTGGACCTCATATAAGTCCACACCTAAAGGGGGTCCATTAGGGTTTATTTAAGTCTAGAGTTAGTATAAATAAAGGCATAACCAGACATGTAAGTTAGAGAATTTAGATCAATAAAACTTCTTGTTTGCCTCACTTTGTGTGTGTGTGTTGATGAGATAATCTCCCTTCCATAGTTCTCTAAAGAATTGAAAACGACTTATTGAAGACCAATTGGCTTCGTGGCGTCTTCTTGATACCTCTCGTTCGCGAATCAATATTCGTTGGGTGGGGGTTTTTCGTTTCCATTAGCGCTGGTGCCTAAGTACAAGTTATCTTTGTGTCACACTCCTATCAAACCTGATTTACTTGGCTTTCCGGGAATTTGGTGTCTTTGCGTGTAGATTGCATGACTACGTGATCACGAGGTTCGCATCAATAAGTGTAGAAGATTATGTTATGATCTTCAAGCTTCGATGGAAAAGGAGGAATAACAACAAAAGGATGAAAAACAAAAATGAGCAGGAGTGGTTATCATTCAAAATATATATGTAATTGCATGGCAAGGCATGCTTATTTGAAATTATTATCGGCTACTACTTTCATACAATGTTGTTGGATGCAAGTGCGTGTAAGAAAAGAACTCCAAAGGATGAAACAAAAGGCGAATGAAGTGTCCATTAAACCTGTTAGTGATTCAAGGATGAATGATCTTGAAGAGAGAGGGAATGATATGATCCAAGTAAGGTCAAATTCGGATTTTGACATAAAATTTACTATCATCCAGTTTTACGCTATTGAGCATACTTCAAATCCAACTGTTGGATCGAGCTAAAACTTTACCAGAAGATTCCAGAGGTATTTGTGTTAGGGTAACCTTTCAAGTGAATTGAAGCTAGGGAAGGACTTGCTATCCTACCTTGGGTAAAACAATAAAATTGGGATTCTGACGTAAAATGCACAGTTGTCCAATTTCACGGCAATAGTTATAAATTCTCAATTCAACTGTTGGATTGGGCTAACATTTTATGTGGAGTCTCCTGACATGTTTTCCTACCCTGGGTTAAAAGTTTAGGTCAATCAGAGTTTGGGAAGGCATTGCAATACTGGTCAACAGAGGTTGTATGAATTTTGTTATTTACTGCCTTTTGATATGTGGACTTCCTATTTAGCACATATCCTTTTTCTATAAGGATATGGCAGCTTGTTTTTGAAATCTTCTAGTTGCACAAGGATCTTTAATGTACGACAACATAGTTTCTAGATGTGGCAAGGATTCATTAATGTTTTAGAATCCTTTTCTTACAAGGATGCCTTATTCATCCTAGCTACACAAGGAAAGAAAAGCTGGTGGTATTTAATGACATCTTGGTTTGTAGGATCAGTGGGCAGATAAAGACTTAAGACTTTAGGCTTTATCTTTATTTTGGTTTAGGTTTAATTAATTCTTTGTTTTCAGCAAGCATCCAAGGCTTGTTTGGATCAGGTTATGGGCTTTTCAATTTAAGGTTTTTGAGTCAGTTTTGTAAGTGGTCCAAATCAGTCCACTAGGGTAGATCTATTAAGGTTAATTTTTCAAGAACTATTTGAACTCATGTAACCTAAATTTCAGCAATCATTGATGAATATTACTTCTGAATTTTTCAATTTTAACATGTGAGAGTGATTCTTACATTCTTCAGTTCTTGAACGAACTAAATTTGACTTATCAAAGATTAACTGGCTTCATGGCATCATTCTACTTCATTCCAATACTATTGGTGTTTTGTGGTAGGTTTCCATTATATCACACTCTTATTAGACCTATTTCAGATTTTTATGATTAGATCTCAATCTTGATTATGGGTTGCATGATCACGTAATTACGAGGTTTACATCAGACCCCTTACATGTTCCAAATAGGTCAATGACTCAATCCAAGATAAAGGTATTGAAAGAGGCATTAAATGCATTAGTTTTGAAGGTTTTGACCAAGTCAAATTTGAAGGGTCCATTGGAGTATCAAGAAGAGGCCTTAATACATCTTATCCATGTGCAAGAGGGGCTCAATCCAACCTTATTTGGGAAATGAGGTGAGGACAACTAAGAAAACAAAAGAATCTTACTACAACTTGAAAACAACATGGGTGGCTACCTTTTCTAGGATTAATGGGCTACATGGAAGGCTATAAAAAAGCCTTGAATCTTGTTAGCTCCACCCAAGACTTGTTTGGGTTTAATTAATACTTTGTTTTTAGCTAGGATTCAAGGCTTGTTTGGATCAGGTTATAGGTCTTTTAGAGTAAGGTTTTGGGTCAGTTTTGTAAGTGGGCTAAATTTGTCCACTAGGTAGTTTAATTAGGGTTAATTTTTCAAGAACTATTTAAACTCATGTATCTTAAATTTTGGCAGCCATTGATGAATATTACTTTTGAATTTTTTTAGTTTTAACGTATGAGAGTGATTCTTGCATTCTTTAGTTTTTGAACGAATTGAATTTGGCATATCAAAGATTAACTAGCTTCGTGGTGTCATTCAACTTCATTCCAATAGTGTTTGTGCCTTGAGGCAAGTTTCTTTTATGTCACTCTCATATAGACCTATTTCAGCTTTCAGGGATTCAATTTTAATTTTGATTATGGGTTGCGTTAGATCACGAGCTTGCATAAGGTGGTATCAAAGTTAGGTTCCGAAACAAGGTCATATTCTTATGTTAATTTTTATTTTTTTAATATTTTTTTAAGTTTTTCAATGTTTGCATCGTTCATCTTCTTGTTCTTTATGACTACGACATCTAAGCAAAAATAAAAATGTGATATATCATCTTGATGCTATCTCTTATCATATCAGTAACATAAAAAAAGAGAGAATATAAGAAATTCAAAGGTTGATTGAATTCCGCAGTAGAAACAAAACTCTTAGCGAACATGAGCAAACCACCTCAGAATCAATTGAAACTTCATATTCTGTCTACTTGGGGTGAGATCGCACCATATATTAGATTTGGGGTTATTTTGGTATTGTTTGCTTGAGATTTTAATTCGCGATTCAATTCTGCTAAAAAAAACAACTCTTAGTGAACCATAAGCAAACCACCTCAGAATTAATGGAAACTTCATATTCCGTCTACTGTAGATAAGATTGCACTATATGTTAAATTTGAGCTTATTTTCATATCTGTTTCTTGAAGTTTTATTTCGAGATTCAATTCTACCGCAAACTGATCATACAAGGGGTTGGGGTGCCTAAACGTAAAAGAACGACCTATAAATTGAGACTTGTTGTTTTTTTTGGAATTAGAATACTAAATATTGAATTTGTCTATATGATCGGTATCAATAGAAAGTTGTGATGACATTGATTACCTGTCCTGAAAATTAGGATAGCTAATGGTATCAATGGGGTTCCATTGGTGCTCATATTTCTTAAATTGATTAGTCAATCCCGGACAATTAAATTACTAATGATGTTAATAAAAATAATTAACATCGACATGGTTATTCTTAGTTAAGGGAGAGACAAATTGATTAACTATTCCGGGTCGGAAATAGTTAATGATATTAATGGATTGCATCGGTATTGGCAACCATTTCTGGTGTGATTAAATACTCCGGGTAAGGAAGCTAATGATGTTAAGGGTTCATGGCATCATCAATTTAGATCATAAACTAGATATGGATAAGCATTGATTAACTATTCCAAGTTAGGAATAGTTAATGATATCAATCGATTGTATTAATATGGGCACTTGAATGAAATTGATTAATTTAACTCGGTAATAGGAGACTAATAATATTAATATTGGCAATTAATTTCCGAAGAATGGAAGGAGAAGTGTTAATTAGTTATTCCGAAAGAACTAGATAAGTTATTGATATCGCGAGAAGAATATCTTGGTATCAAGTGAGGATTGATTGATGCGAATCTCGTGATCACGTGGTCATGCAAACCATAATCAAGATTGAGATCTGATCTCAGAAAGCGTAAATAGGTCTGATAGGAGTGTGACACAATGGAAACCTACCCCAAGGCACCAACACTATTGGATTGAGTAGAATGACGCCACGAAGCCAGTTAATCTTTGATAAGTCAGATTCAGTTCGTTCAAGAACTGAAGAATGTGAGAATCACTCTCACAGGTTAAAATTGAAAAATTCAAAAGTAATTATCCTCCAAGCTGCCCAAATTTTAGCTTACATGAGTTTAAATAGTTCTTGAAAAGTTAACCCTAATGGACCCCTTATGTGGACTTAAATGAGGTCCATTCAAAACTGACACAAAACCCTAAACTGAAAAGCCCATAACTTAATCCAAACAAGCCTTGGATCCTAAC
>Ga0325402_1003350_pt1 | contig 14433 bp, 14 predicted proteins | sample PopdelMetagenome_22_FD_207212 | JGI IMG/M metagenome (GOLD analysis project Ga0325402, IMG submission 207212) | Populus deltoides microbial communities from Bellville, Georgia, United States - Xylem-PdKOR-R3 | ecosystem: Host-associated > Plants > Phyllosphere > Stem > Wood/Secondary xylem... | reverse complement strand
AAAGGTCAAAAAACGTGTGCTAGTTAATTTGTCTAGGTTAGTTTGTCAAAGTCTATTTTTTGGGCTTGACTTCTGCCATGTTGAATTTTTCCTAACTTTGGAGGGATGTTCCAGTTATAAATATAGCATCAGAATTACGAGTTGTTCTTCCAAATTGATTTTGTGAAGAACCCTACCTGACTTATCACTCTTCAATAACAAAGAGTGTGGCGTCGAAACCCTAGATTGATCTTTGTGGCGTCCAGATCGACTTATCAAAGCATCATTCTAGTCTATCCCCCATCTTATTTACCTTAAATCACTATAATCCAGCCTAAACACCAAAAGAAAGACAACACAACCAGACCCATCCTTCATCCATTTTCGTCAGATTCATTGTTGCCGATTTTCGAATCATTCACGGCACATCAATTTTAGTACTATCGCTGTACCTTTAACTGAAATTGTGAAAAAGTCTGTTGGATTCAAATGGAATGATAAACAGGATGAGGCTTTTAATTTATTGAAAGATAAACTTTGTTCGGCGCCTGTTTTAGCTTACGAGAGCTTTTGAAGTTGAATGTGATACCTCAGGTATTGGTATAGGAGCTGTGTTAATGTAAGATAGGAGGCTCATTGCGTATTTCAGCGAAAAACTTAATGGGGCAGCCTTGAATTACCCTACATATGACAAGGAGCTTTATGCCTCGGTTAGAACTTTAGAGATGTGGCAACATTACCTGTGGTCCAAGGAGTTTGTGATATATTCTGATCATGAATTTTTGAAGCATTTGAAAGGGCAAGGTAAGTTGAGTAGGAGACATGCCAAATGGGTTGAATTTATTGAAACCTTTCCATATGTGATCAAGTATAAACAAGGGAAAGAAAACATTGTGGCTGATGCACTTTCACGCAGGTATGTTCTTTTATCTACATTAGAAGCTAGATTTCTAGGATTTCAACACATAAAAGAATTGTACAAGGATGATAGTATCGTTGGTCAAGACACCCTGTTGTTGTTCGGAGTTCTTCAGTTCTGGTTGATTTCTCAAACAGGTGAATGCAACCTGTTTCGGTCTGCTTTAATCCCTAAGGTTGCTAATTCTTTTAGGGTTAAGATTATTGCTAATAGAATTAAGAGAGTGCTTTTATAGAGGAGCGCAATATCGGTGACAACATCTTACTTTCGCAAGAACTTCTTTATAATTATCATCAAGAAGGGGGTCCCCTAGGTGTTCTCTAAAGGTGGATTTGATGTAAGCTTATGATTCAGTTGGGTGGGACTTTGTTTTTGGTCATTCTTTGTTGTGGCTTTCCTCCTCATATGGTTAACAAGATTAGTGAATGTATCTCCAGTACTAGATAGTCGGTTTCTATCAATGGGGAGCTTCAGGCTTCTTTGCTGTTAGTAGAGGGTTAAGCCAGAGAGATCCTTTGTCTCCCTATCTATTTGTCATTACTATGGAAGTCTTCTCTAGGTTAATGGATCGATTGGGTAGAGATCAGAACTTACTCACTTGTGAGAGGAAGCAACTTACTCACTTGTGTTTAGCTGATGATTTAATGATTTTTTTATCAAAGTTGAAGTAGGTGCGGCTTCCTTAATTAAGAAGTGCATTGAGCAATTTCAGTTTCTTTCTGGTTCATCTTTGAACCATGGCAAAAGCAACATGTTTTTACATGGAGTTGACCGAGTTGCTAAAACCCGGCTTCTTAAGGTCCTTGGTTATAAGGAAGGGAATTTTCCAGTTAGGTACCCGTGTGTTCCTTTTATGGCTAAGGCTGGGCTAGGATGAATCGCACCCTCTTGTAGCGTAGACTTCAGCTTATTAAATCCATCCTTTTTTCTGTTCAAATGTACTGGTCTTCTCTTTTCATTCTTCCAAAGGCTATTATAGTGAAGATTACATCCTTGCTACGTTGCTTTTTATGGAGAAGTAGTGATCTTGCTTAAGGTGGTGCTAAAGTTGACTTCTCTATCATTGTGTATGTGATGGTCGTTCTACTTCTTTTTGGTTTGATAACTGGCATCCTGTGGGTCCTTTGGTGGAGCGTTTCGGGGAAAGGATTATTATTGATTCTGGTTTCGGTAGATATGTTAGCATGAGCTGTAATATAAACAGTCAGGAGTGGAGGTGGCCTCTTACTAGATCTCCTGGGTGGATTGAGCTTGCCAGATGTACCCTAGTTTCTTATAAAAGGTGTGATATTGTTTGGTGGAAGGATGTCCCTACAAGTATTTTCTCCATTTATTATGCTTGGAATGCTTTCCGCCATGTTTTAAGCAAAATGGAGTGGTGGATACTTGTAAAACATAAACATGTTGTTCCGCGTTTCTCTTTCATATTATGGCTTGCGATTTGGGAGGCCCTGTCTACTCAAGATAAGCTCATGTCTTATGGTCTCATTCAGACCAACAAGTGTCTTTTGTGTGGGGGTGGTGGTGAAGATGTTGATCATTTATTTTGGTATGACTTGTGCTCTAAATGCCTTATTCCTTACAATCATCTTCCTTGGGTTAGTACCATTGTATGGCTCTCTATCCTAGGTAGAGGTAATTCTCTTCAATCTTTGGTTATTAGATTGACATCAACTACTGCAGTTTATGACATCTAAAGGGAGAGGAATGCTAGGCTACATAGAAAGGCTCCTCGTAATGACTCAGTTGTTTATAATGATATTGTTCAGTGTATAGTTATGAAAGTTAACCTCTGTCATAATATGACCTCTTTGTATACTAATAGAAGGCTTCATATTGTGTGGAAGTTTACGAATGATATTTTCAACTCTAGCTGATTTCTCTTGTTTTAGTGTTGAGAGCATGTCCTCTTGGATCGATTTGGTAGAGATCAAAACATATGGGTCTGGAGCTTGGGGCGCCAAAGGAGCATGAAAGACAACCTTTAATTTATATAATCCAAATCCTAGAGCCCAATCCAAGTCCTAATGGGGTGTTCGGCCCAAAAATCAGCATTGTTTGGGCTTATTTTTCCTAATGTTACTAGGATTAAAAGTCAATTATTATTCTTCTATTTTGTGGAAGGTAATTCAGTCAATTATTATTCTTCTATTTTGTGGAAGGTAATTCGGCCAAGTTTGCCTTAATAAGAGAGGATTCTTATCATTTAAAAGAAGAAGTTTCTTAGTCCACCAAGGAAACTAATAGGCGTAGATTTGTTTTCTAAACCAGGGAGGATTATTTAATGATTATTCTAGTCTAGGAAGGAAACTAATTAATTCAGAAATGAAGGAGGACATCTTATTGTTTGTGTTGTTCATCTTATTGTTCTTTGTGTCCGCTTCATCTAAGTAAAAAAAAAGAAAATGAGGTTATATTTCATCTTGTTACTGTCTCTAATCATATAGCATATATTAGAGAGAGAGAGAGAGATTAGATGAAATTTGAAGGATGATTCAATTTTGCCGTAAAAATACAATTCTTAGTGAACCATAAGAAAAACCACCATAGAATCAATTGAAACTTCATATTATAAGATTGCACCATACATTAAATTTGATCTTATTTGGATATCAGTTTGTTGACGTTTTAATTTGGTGAACCATAAGGGATTTGGGTACCTAGACATAATAGAATGACTCATAAACTGATATTTATTGTTTTCTTGGTATCTGAATATTATATATTAAATGTCAGGTCATTTGGATATCATTTTCTTTAGGTTCCAGAATCGGGTTTTGTCTTGCAGTAATGGGTCTGTTTTGTGTTATCTTTCAAAACTTGTTTTGTTTCCATTGATTTTGTTCCTGACAGTATATTATCATCATATTTGGGATATTTGGCTGTTGTTTGAGTCATTTTCACCACTTTCACATTTGTTTGTATTCGATCAATTCTAGTCCCAACAAAAGTCAGATTTGTAATTTCGAGTCTAAATCAATATTCTTCCTATCATAAACTCTATTCTTGTTGTGTCTTCTTCTTCTTCTTCTTCTATTTTTCCTATTTGTGTCATGTATTCAGCAAGGGAGAGGGAATAAAGGAGGATTCTAGCTTAAGGATGCAAAAAACTAAGCCATCATTTGGGGGTTTTAGAATAAGTTGTAAAATGTAGAAGATTATTTTATGATCTTCAAGCTTCATGGGAAAAGGAGGTACAGATCAAAATATGAAAGACGAAGCAGAGCCGCTGTTGTTACCATTCAAAAGTATGTACCGCAGGTGGTTAGTACAGCATGCTTATTTGAACTTCTTGTCACTCACTACTTCCATACAATGTTGTTGGAGAAAAGTGTAAGCAATAAAGGATTTCTGAAAGCTTAAACAAGAGGTTAATGAAGTCGCTACTAATTCTATTCAAGATTCGAGGGCGAATCTTCTTGAAGAGGGAGAGAATGACAAGGTTCAGCCTTGTGATACGACCCAAGCAAGGTTAGATTCAGATTTTGATGTAAAATTTTCTTCCATTAAGTTTTATGCTATTGGGCATAACTCTAAATCCAATCGTTGGATCGAGCTAAAACTTTACTAGATTATTTTAGAGGTATTTGTATATGTTGGGGTAAAGTTTCAGCTGATTCAAAGTTTAGAAAGGACTTGTGATATAGGTTAGAACATGCTATATGAATTTTGTTATTCACATCTTTTTGACATGTGAACTTTCTATTTGGTATAGATCATTTTTCTAAAAGGATGTGGCAACTTGTTTTGGAAATTTTCTAGTTCCACAAGAATCTTTAATAAGCTTAAATATATTTTCCAAGAGCGGCAATGATTCATTAATGTTTCAAAATCATTTTCTTATAAGGATTTCTTATCCATCCTAACTACACAAGGATAGAAAGGCTAGTGGTATTTAATGACAAATCAGTTATTTTTATTATTTTCTTTCATGTTTTGGCTTATAGAACTTTGTTCTGATCCAAGGCTTGTTTGGATCAGGTTATGGGCTTTACAGTTTAGGGTTTTTTTGGTCAGTTTTGTATGTGGGTCAGTTCCGCCCACAAAGGTAAATTCATTAGGATTCTTTTAAGAACTATTTAAATACATGTAACCTAAATTTCTGCAGCCTTTGATGATTATTACTTCTTGCATTCTTCAGTTCTTGAACGAACTGAATTTGACTTATAGAATATTAACTGGTTTCGTGGCGTCATTCTACTCATTCCAAGCCTTGGGATAGGTTTCCATTGTGTCACCCTCCTATCACACCTATTTCGGTTTTCGAGATCAGATCTCAATTGTGATTGAGGGTTGCGTGACCACGTGTTGGCCCCTTCATCCTTCAATTCCACACAATGTTGTAATTTTACAACATTCACATAGTAGCTTCCTTATTCTCAATCACATTGGCCCAAATCATTGCAATCTCCATCTCCTTGAAGTACTCATCCACGGACCTAGAACCCTGATTCAAACCCTGCAATTTCAGATACAAATCTTTATAATAGTAGTTAGGCACAAATCGCCTTCTCATCAACATTTTCATCTCCTCCCATGACGCTACCAGCCTCTCTCCACTCCTTCTACAAATCACATTCTGATCCCACCAAATCAGTGCATAATTCGTGAATTCGATGACTACCAATTTCACTTTCTTCGCCTTAGAATAGTTATGGTACTCAAAAATCCAATCCACCTTTTTCTCCCACTCCAAATGATGCGAACCTCGTGATCACGTGGTCACGCAACCCACACGCAAAGACATCAATTCCCAGAAAGCCAAGTAAATCATGTTTGATAGGAGTGTGACACAAATATAACTTGTATCTAGGCACCAGCACTATTGAAAACGAAAAACCCCCACCCAACGAGTATTGATTCATGAACGAGAAGTGTAGGGATGTTGCCACAAAGCCAGTTGTTATTTGATAAGTCGTTTTCAGTTCTTTAGAGAACCATGGAAGGGAGATTATCTCACCAACACACACACACAGACACACGCAAAGTACAGCGAACAAGAAGTTTTATTAATCTGAATTGCGTAACTTACATGTTTTGTTATGCCTTTATTTATACTAACTCTAGACTTAAATAAACCCTAATGGACCCCCCTTAGGTGGACTTATATTAAGCTCACTTACAATTGACCCAAATAAGTAATAATAACCTAAAGACTAAGAAGAAAAAAATAAAAATCCAAAAATTACCATCCTAAATATGCTAAAATCAGATTTGTCACCATTAAAAAGTTTCAAATAGACTGGAAAATCTGATCTGAAGGTAGAGTTTATTCTAAAGTCTTCTTTTCTTTTCATAGCTAGGATGAATAAGGAATCCTTTTAAGAAAAGGATTCTGAAATAATTATGAATCCTTACCACACTTGGAACTATGTTGCAGCCCATTAAAGATCTTTCTAGAATTAGTAGATTTCCAAAATAAGGTGCCACATCCTTTTAGGAAAAGAATCCTAGCCCAATAGAAAGTCCACAAGTCAAAAGGAAGTAAATAACAAAATTCATACAGCCTCTGTTGACCCATATTGAGATGCCTTCTCGAACTCTGATTGACTTGAAATTTAACTCAAGGTAGGACAACATGTCAGGAGACTTCACTTAAAATTTCAACTCGATTCAATGATCGAATTCAGAATTATGACTGTTGTCGTAAAACTAGATAGTTGCACATTTTACGTCAAAATCTAATTTGACCTTTCCTGGATCGTATCATCAAATATTCTTCAGGATCATTTTTACCTTGGAAGAAGGTATTTCAGTTTAATAGCATCCAAATCACCATCTAAATGAGCATGTCCCCAACACTATGAAAATTTTTCCTTTGGTCGAATTGGCCCCTAGTTCTATTCCCAAAATCCCTTCGGTTTCTAGACTGCCGAAAACCTTCCCGATGGCCCTTGGCCACATTCTCAAAACCACCATCACCAATGTCATCAACGTCCTCCCCAAAATCCTCATAATCAGCCCACCTTGGCCTTTCGGCCCTACTGCCACTGTTTGCTTTCGGTTTAGCCCCAAGCTTCCTCATGTCTTGGGTGCTTATACCAATCTCGTTACCACGTCTCTCCACCCTATCAAGTCCGTCACACACGTTTCCCATCACAAAATTAATCCTCTCCATCATTTGCATCATGACTTGCATTTGGAACTTAAGTTCTCCCTTGAGAGGGGGTGGTGAGTTGTGTTTGATCTAACATGATAGCACTTCCAAATTTTGGTTAGTGGTAAAAAAATATCCTCACGTCACTCATGTTTCGCTTAAATACTCTTAATATCCTCACACGCTCCGACCTTTCGTCTCACTTTCTTGTGGAACTGAAACCAACACCAAATAGAACCAACTTAGCATTGCAATCCAAATGTGTATATTTGACTCAAGAAGCAATAAAAAAATAGAAGAAAATAAGCAAAACAAAACTGCGATGATAGTCTCGTGAGTAGCAACTAAATCTATCCGAAATATGAACGAAACTAAAGACTCGAATAAAATCATAAAAAAAATATGCAAAATGATGAAACAACACCCAGATATGTCACATATGTTGAAAATGTACTGCAAGAAATGAAAGCAACAGAAAGAAAGCGAATTTCAAAAGTTGACGCAAAACAGACTCGTTTATGACAAGTCTGAATCTGGAAACTAATGTAAATGATCTCAAATTTCAGATATAGTGCGATTTCAACCCAAATAGATAAATTATAGATTTTGAGAAATTTACAATAAGGTTTGATATACTAACGCAAAAATGTTATGAATCAAACCTCGAAATTGAAAACCAAAGCAAACGATATGCAATTGACCCAAAATTAATTTTTTTTATGATGAGGATCCCAATAATCAAAGAATCAAAGTGGAGCTAATTCCGAATTGATTTGATCCAATTTTCCCTTGTTTAATTTTCTGCGGCAGAAACCAACAAACGTCTGATTTGTTCTTCTTCTTTCCTTTTCCCTTTTAACTTTTTTTTTATGCTACTGATATATTTTGGATAGTGGCAGAATGAAATAACAAATTTTTTTTTTATATGCTGCAAATTCAGGTAGAAGAAGAAATTTGGACACTAAGGGATTTTTGCGGAAACAACAAGAAATGAAAATTTCAGATTGATATAAACTGATTAATGGAGCCAAGCTCTGTTACCAAATGATGTAAACCTCATGATCACGTGGTAATGCAACCCATACGCAAAGACACAAATTCTCGGAAAGCCAAGTAAATCAGGTTTCATAGGAGTATGACACAAAGATAACTTGTACCTAAGCACCAATACTATTGGAAATGGAAAACCCCCACCCAACAAATATTGATTCACGAACAAGTAAGGATGACGCCACAAAGCCAATTGTTTTTTTGAGAAGTCGTTTTTAGTTTTTTAGAGAACCAATGATGTGAACCTTGTGATCACGTCACGCAACCCACAAACAAAGACACCAATTCCCAGAAAGCCAAGTAAATCAGGTTTGATAGGAGTGTGAAACAAAGATAACTTATACCTAGGCACTAGCACTATTGGAAACGAAAACCCCCACCCAACGATTTCCCTTCCTTGGTTCTCCAAATGACTGAAAAACAACTTATTGAAGAACAACTATCTTCTTGGCGTCATCCTTATACTTCTCGTTCATGAATCAATATTATCTCACCACCACACAATAAGTGTAGCAAAGAAGTCTATTGATCTGAAAATTGCGTAATTTACATATTTGGTTGTACCTTTATTTATACTGACTCTAGACTTAAGGAAACCCTAATGGACCCCCCCTTAGGTGGACTTATATGAATCCCACTTACAATTGACCCAAATGAGTAATAATAACCCAAAGACTAAGAAGAAAATAAAAAAAAATTAATAAAAATCCAAAAATTACCATCCTAAATATGCTAGAATCAGATTTGTCACCCTTTAAAAGTCCCAAATAAACTAGTAGAAATCTAATTTGAAAAATTTGTGTTGCTGCCCCCATGATGTCCTTGATTAGCTTGGATTTCCTTCTTTAACTTGGACAAATAAGAAAACAAATTTCCTTCTTTGTTGCTGATTTAATTGCTTTCCTTCCTAGGTTAGGAAAAGCATTAAATAATCCTCCCCTCTTTAGGAATAAGATCTTGCCAACTTCCTTACCTAATGAGGAGAATAAATCGCTGTCTTTCTATCCTTATAGCATTAGGAAAAAACAAGCCTAACAAGGCTGGTTTTGAGCCGGACACATCAGCCTCTTGTTCCACATGAATTGGGCTCTTCTTGGACTTCAATTAGATGAATAAAGGTTGTCCTTCATGCTCCTTAAATGTTCCAAGCCCTTCTAGATCCATTTTGCTCCATATATTCTGAACAAACCCATTCAATGCTTCTTTAAGCTTCTTTGCTGTAGCTCTTGTAATTGACCCCATTGGCACCTCCAATGGGTCTTGGCATGATTACGCTTGGTTAGGCTGATCCACATCAACCAAGGAAGGGAGATTCCCATCAACACACAACAAGTGCGGCAAATAAGAAGTTTTATTAATCTAAATTGTGTAGCCCCTACATGTTTGGTTATGTCTTTATTTATACTTACTCTAGATTTAAAGAAACCCTAATGGACCCCCCTTAGGTAGACTTATATGAAGACCACTTACAATTTACCCAAATAAGTAATAATAACCCAAAGACTAAGAAGAAAATAATAAAAATAAAAAAATTACCATCCTAAATATGCTAGAATCAGATTTTTCACCCTTAAGAAGTCCCAAATAAACTAGGAGAAATCTGATTTGGAAAATTTGTGTTATTGCCCCCTTTGATGTCCTTGTTTAACTTGGACAAATAAGAAAACAAATTTCTTCTTCTGTTGCTGATTTAATTACTTTCCTTCCTAGGTTAGGAAAATTATTATATAATCCTCTCCTCTTTAGGAACACGATCTGGGATTAAGAGAAATCATCTTTCCTTCCTACTTTACTTTAATTAGGAGAATAGATTGCTGACTTTCCATCCTTTTAGCATTAGGAAAAACAAGCCTAATAAGGCTTGTATGGGGCCGGACACATTAGCCCCTTGTTGCACACGAATTGGGATCCTCTAGAACCTCAATTAGATGAATTAGAGGTTGTCCTTCATGCTCCTTAGATGTATTAAGCTCCTCTAGGTCCATCTTGCTCTATATGTTATGTAGAAACCCATTTAAGGCTTCTTTAAGCTTCTTTGCCCTAGCTCTTGTAAGTGGCCTAGTTGGCACCTCCAAAGGGTCGTTAGCATGATTACGCTGGTGTTGTGCTGATCCTCATCACCGTATAACAAAACCTTCCTTCCTTCATCTTCACATCAGATTGTTAGTTTGTTTGGGTTAGGAAGCTAAGGCAAATCAAAAAGGGGTTATGTTTCATCTTGTTACTATCTCTAATCATATCAATGGTATATAAAAAAGAAAGAAAGAGATTCGATGAAATTTGAAGGATGATTACATTCTACCATAGAAAAACAAAAGAATCAATTGAGACTTCAACTTTTGTATATTGGGGGTGAGATCGCAGCACATATTAAATTTAGGCTAATTTTGATATCGTTTGCTTGAGATTTTCATTGGAGGTTCAATTTTGTCGTAGAAATACAACTTTTAGTGAACCATTTACCAAACCACCAAAGAATCAATTGAAACTTCATATTTTGTCTACTGGGGGTGAGATTACACCATATATTAAATTTGGTCTCATTTTGAGATTGTTTGGTTGAGATTTTAATCTGAGGTTCAATTCTACCGTAAATTGATCATACAAGAGGTTTAGGTACTTAGACATAAGAGCACGACATATAAACTAATATTTGTTTTTTGTTTGGTATAAGAATACTAAATATTGCATTTGAGGTCATTTTGAGATTGATTGGTCTAGGTTTCAATTCTGTTACGAAAAAATTACGTAATATGTCTGATTTGAGTCAAGTTCCAAAACATGATCCTACTGTATGTTTTCGTCCAAATTTTTTTGTTTCTATTATAATTGGCTTATTTAGGAGTCAAGTAATTGTTTTCGCTAATTTTAGCTTTTGTTTCTATTTTGTGTCTTCATCTTGTCCACAATTCGTACGAATTTGCATTGGTACTCATGAAGTTGTAATCGTAGTTTTTTTTCTTTGTTTTCAGTATTTTTATTGATTCTTGAGTCCGAGAATTATAATTGGATTATGCTACGAAGGCTACTAACTTTGATTTGTTGATTTCAGATCGTAAAGAACTAAAAGAAATCAAGTTGTGAGGTAAAAGACATAGTGGATTAGACTGAAAAATCATAATTTTTGTGTGAAACATGAGAGGTGTGAGGATATATTTTTTGTTACTAACCAAATTTTATAGATTGAAAGAATGTTTGAAAACAACAAATCAACAACATAAAACGCTGACATTGCTTACCACTTGAGAGCCATGGGCTAGTAACTTGAGCTCTTGTCTAGGATGTGCAAAGATCTAAAAGATGAGTTGAATTTGATAAACCAACATAGTAGTATGTCTGATTGTCGAGGAAATACAATCCGTAGGGCCGTTCAGAATGTTAGATCTGAATTTTAGGAGTTTGTTGATGAAAATGTAGATGAGGGTGAAGATGACTATGATTTTGCATCTTCTAGCCAAGGAATCAGATCTGAACTAAATAGGGCTAGGAGGAATGTGAATTTCTATGGCAGGGGGAATTATGAAAATATGGATGGAAACTTTGACTCCATTAACTTAAAATTCATAACTTGCAATGTAAAAATGATCTCGATGCTTATTTGGAGTGGGAGAAAAAGGTGGATTTGATTTTCGAATGTTGTAGCTATTCGGAGGTGAGGAAAGTGAAATTAATAGTCATTGAATTTACAGATTAAGCATTGATTTGGTGGGATTAGAATGTGATTGGTAGGAGGAGAAATGAAGAAAGGCCAATAACATTGTGGGAGGAGATGAAAGTGTTGATGAGGAGGCGATTTAGGTCTAACTATTATTATAGGGATCTGTATATGAAATGACAAAGTCTGAATCAAGATTCCAAGTTAGTAGATGAATATTACAATAAAATGGAAATCACGATGATTCGGGGCAACATAATTGAGGATATAAAGGCTATGATGGCGTGATTTTTTAATGGGCTGAATAGAGAGATTATAAATGTGATGGAATTACAACATTACGTAGAGTTAAAGGATATGGTCCCTATGGCAACCAAGTTGGAAAGACAAATAAAGAGAAAGGGCAGCATACATTTTCAGACCAATTCAACTTCATCTTCATTAGCATGGAGGCTGAATCAGAGAAGATGTGGGGCTACCCAACCAAAGTCTTTTGTCCCTATATTTTAAACCAAGGTAGGACAACATGTCAGGAGACTCCACGTAAAATTTCAGCTCGATCCAACGGTCGGATTGAGAATTATGACTGTTGCCGTAAAACTGGATAGGTGCACTTTTTACGTTAAAATCCGAATTTGACCTTACCTGGACCATATCATTCCCTCTCTCTTCAAGATGATTTGTCCTCGAATCACCAACAAGTTGAATGGACAATTCCTTAGCCTCGTTTTGAAGCCTTTGGAGTTCTTGTCTTACCAACAATCGACACCAACAACTTTGGATGAAAGTTGCAGCCGTTCTATTTCGTATATCATCATTGCAGCGTATTTTCTCCTCTCTTTCTGAACCTTACTGGGCATTGACTGATGCTGTTAACACATCAAGTTCTTGCTTCATCTCCCCTAGAATACGGGATAGACTCTTTGGATTCTTTTTTTAGAACACTAATCTCTTTAATTCTCTCCATTTGATACCACCTCTCCTTTTGAATCCTCATTTTCTTTTGCCATAACACCTCATCAAAATACATGAAATCCCTTTGGTATTTAGGCTGCCAAAAACCTTCCCAGTGGCTTATGATCTCATCCTTAAAACCGCCATTATCAATATCATCAACATCCTCCTCAAAATCCTCATAATCAGCCCACCTTGGCCTTTCACCCCCACTGCCATTGTTAGATTTGTGTTGAGCACCAACTTTTCTCACGTCTTGGGCATATATTCCAACCACGTTACCATGTTTTCCCACCTTCTCAAGTCTGTCACCACATTCCCCATCATCAAATTCATTCTTTCCATCATCTTTGTTATGGCATGCACTTGGAATTTAAGTTCTCCATCGGTAGGGGTGTTGTTTTGCGCTGACATGATAGTAACTGAAAAAATTGGTTTGTGGTAAAAACAATTACCCTCACGTCGCTGGTGTTTCGCTCAAACACTTTTAATATCCTCACACGCTTACACCTCTCGTCTCACTTTCTTGCGGTTCTTGGGAAACTGAAACCAACACCAAATAGAACCATCTTGGCAGCGCAATCCAAATATATATATGACTTAAGAAGCAATAAAAACTAGAAAACAAGCAAAACAAAACTGCGATGATAGTCTCGCGAGTAGCAAGCGAGTCTATCCGAAATATAAACGAAACTGAAGACTCGAATAAAAACAAAAAAAAAACAAAATATGCAAAATCATGAAACAACACCCAAATATGTTGGATGTGATGAAAATAAATGGCAAGAAACGAAAACAACAGAAAGCAAGCGAATTTCCAAAATTTGACGCAAAACAAATTTGTTTACGACGAGTTAAGTTCGAATCTGGAACCTAAAGTAAATGATGTCCAATTGAGTTACAATTTCAGATATAGTGCGATATCAACCCAAATAGATAGAATATAAAGTTTGAGCAATTTATGACAATGTTTGATATACTGACACAAAAACATTATGAATCAGGCCTGATTAGACCCGAATTTGAAACCCAAAGAAACAAATATCCATTTGACCCTAAAATCAATATGTGGTGTGATTAGGACCCTAGTAATCAGATTCTCAAATTTGAGCTAATTCTGAGTTGATTTGATCCAATTTTTCCTTGTTTAGTTTTCTACGGCAGAATCTAATAAACGTCTTTTTGAACGATTTTTTTCTCTCTTTTCTCTGTTTTTTTTTTGTTTTTGATGCTACTGATATATTTTGAACAATAATAGAATGAAATAACTAATTTTTTTATTTTTTTTATATGCTGCAAAAATCAAGGAGAAGAAGAAATTGGACACTAAGGAATTTTTGCGGAAACAACAAGAACATGTATGGCAAGAATGGAATGCCATACAAAGATTATAAGGGGCATACCGCAAATTTACAATGAGAACAGAAACATAAAACAACAGATGGCTACAGGCTAGCCACCGAACAAAAAACTGAAACCTCACTAGATTCGTTAGGGAAACCAATACAACCAACTAACTATCAAATTAAGAATCTATGGTATTCACCCTCCAAGCTCTTTGGATCCTTTTGTTTTCATTTGTTGGTACGACATTCCTCATCAAATCAAGCTTATCACGAATGATACATTCGATTTGATTAAAGACCAAATTTGAAGTTCTAGACATTCCAGCAAAGATCCTTGCATTCCGTTCTTGCCATACATGATACACTGTAGCTGCAAAACTCAGTTTATGAGAAAAATTGACGAAACTCTTGCCATGCCAAGAGATGGTGGCCC
>Ga0325402_1003348_pt1 | contig 14436 bp, 15 predicted proteins | sample PopdelMetagenome_22_FD_207212 | JGI IMG/M metagenome (GOLD analysis project Ga0325402, IMG submission 207212) | Populus deltoides microbial communities from Bellville, Georgia, United States - Xylem-PdKOR-R3 | ecosystem: Host-associated > Plants > Phyllosphere > Stem > Wood/Secondary xylem... | reverse complement strand
ATGCATGCTTGGCCCAAAGGGTGCTTAAGTTCGGCATGCCCGAGTCACAGATTGGATATTTCTTTAGAAGCTCGTCCCTGGCCTTTCATGAACTTAATGGGCCCGTCATTTTCAACTCTCCAAGAATGGTGCCCTCGTTATGATAGGCGTTAAGTGCTTTGCAATGTTTCTTTGAATCTTGTGTATTATGCAAGATTTCATAGTTTTATCAATGAAATTATTTTATGGATATGTGATTAAGATTTTATCAGTAATTTATTTACCGATATCATCATCAACAGAATAAGTCTATCGGCTTTTCTTTTGTCAATAATACCATAGTCCGTCGTTATATAGGTAGGAAACATAAAAAAAAATATGCTGATAGTTTTACAGACGGAAATTGCACGCAAAAAAGAAGAAGTTTCCCTCTTGAAATATACCGACGGATTTTAGGCCGTCGGTGATAGTGTGACATACCAACGGATTAAAACCATCGGTAAAATTATTGGTGAATGTTTGGAATACCGACCGAAGATTTCTGTCTGTAAATTCGTCGGTCGTTGTGGCAGGCACTGTAAATTACCGACGGATTAAGTCTATTGGTAAAGTTGTCGGTGAGTCTGTAATACCGACTGAATATATTCGTCTATAAATTCATCGGTGACTGTGGCAGCTACTGTCAAATGCCGACGGATATATTCCGTCGGTAAAACCCTCAGTGATTATTTTTAAATATGTTTTTAAAAAATTATTTAGAATACATAATATAAAATTATATAAATTAATGGTAATAAAAAACCAATTATGCAAATAAAATTTTTATTAAACATCAAAAACAAAAAAGAATAAAATTAAATAATATTCATTACAAATTGAATGTGTTTAAAATAAAAATGTTAAATTAACTATTAAAGTTAAATAATATTCATTACAAATTAACATAATGGTGGAGCTGGAGGAGGAGGAGGAGGCTGGTTGTTATATGGCCAAAAAGGAGTAGGCGCACATGTATCACCATAGTTTTAAAACCCGACCTGGTCATCGACCCGGTCCAGTGATCGGGTCACGGGTTAGATGGGTTGACCCGGGTTAAAAAAAAAAAACACCTATATAAAACACCTAACTAATTACAAATTTACAATGCAACACTTATATAAACCAAATTTATATTTTAAACCAACAACATAAATTTAATTCAATATCCAAAACACAAACCAAATATAAATTCTAAAATATTTTAAACATAACATCCAACAACATAAATTCTAAAATATTTTAAACAAAACATCCAACAACATAAATTCTAAATCAACAACACATTCACTTTTGTTACATGAACACATTAAGTTCTTCTATGTCCATGGGAGCAAAATTTAGATCAAATGTTGATGGAAATGAGCCAATCTCGTCAACATCTAATAAATCATCAGCATGCTTCTTTGAAACTTCATCATCACAATCATCTTCAATCTCATTAACATTTATGACATCTACATTTCAAACATAATTAACAAATAAATATTATGTGTTAAACAATACTTTATTTTAAATAATATTTATCACTAAATAATCAATCATTAATTACCATCATCTAAAGTATCTTGTATGGTCATAGTTAATAGAGCTTGATGAAAACTCTCTTCTTCTTCCGTTGTCAAGATTGATGGGTCATCTTCGACTACCCAATTTTCAATGTCAAAAATTGTCTCAACATTAATTGGATCATAATTTCATCCTTTCCAATAATTCCTATATATTAAAAGTGAAGGTAAACACAATATAAGTATTAATAATGCTACTAAACAAGATAAAATAATATTTAAGGAATTAGAGAAAAGAAAAATACTTTTGTTTCAATCTTAGATTGCAGTGGACGTAAACAAGGTCATTAAGCCTTTGGTGCTCCAATCTATTTCTCTTCTTGGAATGAATATGTTCAAACATACTCCAATTTCTCTCACATCCCGAAGAACTACAAGTTTGACTTAACACTCGTATAGCCAATTGTTGTAGATTTGGAGCGCTGGTTCCATATGTCATCCACCATTCATCTATACAAAAAAATAATAAGTAAAAGTGTAAGACTATGTCAAATAATATTTTTAAATATAAAAATTATATACCTAGAGGCATAAGGGTGCGATTATTTATTGCGGATGCTCGGCCAAAGTCATGTTCAGCATTCCTAAAAAACTTCATCTCACTTGTAATCTTACTTTACAATGGTAGATTTCAATGTGCATACTTCTCAAGAACATCTAGAAGTCCAGAAATGGTGCTCATATGCTTATCCATTATATTTGCATCATATTGAAATCGAGGATTCAACCAAAATACCGCTGTATAAAGACTTCTATAAAATTTTTCATCCCACCGATTATTGTTAATGTCTATGAAAGGTTTCACTCTAGGCTTTCTCTTTTGAAATCTCCTCATCATTTCTTCTTTTTCATGATGAATAACATCATACAAATATCCCATCGAAGGTCTATCATCACCATCAACCAATCGTAGAACTCGAACTAAAGGTTCACTCATTCGCACAGTTATTGCACATTCTTCCCAAAACAAAGAGTCTAGCACACTCTCAACAAACTTTTTTCCTTTGATATCTTTAGCATAAGCAGATGAGACCCATTCCCTAGATGTCACCATAGCTCTCAACTCATCTTTATGAGCTAAAATGCTATGCAATGCAATGAAATTGGTGGCAAAACGAGTAGGAGCTGGACGAAGTATTTCTTTTCCTCCAATGAACTTCCTCATCAAATACAATGGATAACAATGATTATAAATGTACTTTGTGATACCAAAAGCATGCTTAACAACACAACAAACTGACTACAATTTACCAATGTCCTGGAGTATGAGGTTGATGCAATGAGCAGCACAAAGAGACCAAAATATTGAAGGAAATTCTCCCATCAATAACCTACCATCAGCAACATAATTTGTAGCATTATCAGTCACCATATGCACAATGTTTTCTACCCCAACATACAAAACAACCTCTCTAAACAACTAATACAACAATCTAGCAGTCTTTGAGACATTTGATACATCCATGGTTTTCAAAAAAATTGTTCCTTTAGGACAATATACTAAGAAGTTAATTAAAGTCCTCCTCTTCTGATCTGCCCATCCATTAGCCATTAATGTGCAACCCGTCTTCTTCCAAATCTCTTGATAACTCCCAACATAAATCTTCAATTCATCAACCGCTTTTGCCAAGTAATAACCACGGATAACATGCAAGTTTGGTCCTTTATAACCAGGACCCATGGCTGTTACAACATCTATGGCATGCTAATAATACACAGAGTTAACAGCATTAAATGGCACACATGCATCAAACATCCACTTCGCTAAAGCAAGATCACACCATTCAACTGCTTCTTTCCTTTGCCAACAATTCTGAAGAGAATTTTGAGCACCAGGAGTTGTTCTCGGCATGAAATATGTCCCTAATGTTGCAGATTTCTTCTGCTTTCTATAACTTGTGGTTGATTATTTTATAGTGCTGGTGCTTTGAATCTTTTTCTTTTTTGCAACCTTCGGTGGTAACATATGTTTTTTAGTATTGACATCCTCATCATCCTTCTCTTCATCATCATCATCACTATCATCATCTTCTAATTGTCTAATCATCATCTCTTCATGCTCCCTTTGTTGTGCATTAAATGGATTGAAATCTGCTTGCATTTCTCTAACTCTTTTTTTTTTGTTTCAACATTTCCTTTAAGGTTCAAAAGCATTTGATGTCGAATATCAGGAGGACATTTGCGACATTGTTTAACTTCTCCTTTAGCTCCAGCTAAATGTTGCTTAAATCGATTAATATCACCACCCGCAAATACTTTAGCACAATATAAACATACTAATTTAGTTTTTTTACATCCAACACTAAGTTCAAGAGCTTCTCTACAATGACCCCATGCCAAATCTGTTCTTCTTCTACTACCATTTGACATGGAAATTGAAGGTTGAGATGATTGGGCCATTAAAGGATCACTACTTAGAGTACTATTATCATGTGAAGACATTTTAAGGACCTGGCATAATTTATAAGATATCATTGGAAAATTCTTTCAACCAGATTACTAATTACTACCATAATTAAAGTTTCAGTTCATTTCTATAACAAAATTCTGATTTCATGCTACTGCACACAATACTTCATCCTGTCTTATCTTAGAACTCAACAAGTTCAATAACTTCAGTTCATAGACACTTTCAGTTCAACAATAACTAATAACTAATTCTCACAAATTTAGTTAAATGGCCAACCCACCTAAATTCTCAAAACTGCAGTTCAACAATAACTAATCCATTATATCAACATCACAGAAAACTGAAATGGCCAACACCATCCATAAAATAAAAAATAAAAGTGCCAATTCTTTTTCAATGAGCAGATTAACATGGGGATAGTCTCAAATTCTAATTCATCGTAATCATTAATAGAAGCAGAAGCAGAAGCAAACGAATAGGGATAGCCAATATCAACTTAAGCAGAAGTAAATGAACAGAGATAGCCAAAAATTAACAACAATATTCACAGCTACAAAAATTAACGAACAAAATATTCACATTTCACAGCAATATTCACAACAATATTCAAAGCAAACGAACATGTATTTGATCATTTGAAGTCGCAGAAAAATAAAAGAATAGAGAAAACAAGATACATACCTGTGGGAAGAATCGATGGGTCAATCAATGGGTCAATAGAGGGAAGAATCGATGCCACTGTTATACTCTCCTGCAAGTTCAACAGAGGGAAGAAGATGAAACAGAGCGAAAGAAGAAAGAAACAAGTAAAAACTCATCTAACCTTATGCTCAGAATTGAAACGGCGATCAAGGATTCAAGTGTCTTCTGCTCATCTGCTCTTCTTCGCGACTGAGAGTGAAATGGGTTTGACAATTTCTTGAAATTAATTAGGTTTTCTTCTCACTTGTGCTGCTCTGCAATGCATTATTCCCTTTGCTCTTGTCGTTTTAGGCATGAAGATATAAAAAAAATAAACCCGGGTCTTAGCCGGGTCTGGCCGGGCCGACCGGGTCCCAAGTCGACCCTGAGGGTCGACCAGGCCAATTCCCAGCCTGTTTTTTGCTTAGATCTGGCCCGACCACAGACCCGGGACGATCCGCCAGGCCGAGTCTTAAAACACTGTGTATCACCACTCTGTGATGCCATGTTCATGACAAATTCGTGAAGCTGGTCATGCCACGAAGTCCTTAGATTAGGTGCTCGATACTGATTGGGAGCTCCCAACGGTTGAAACACTACGAGCCGCCCGCAAGTTCTTGGCCATAGTATTAGAGAGCCCGTAAACCCAATTTTTATCGGGTCCACCAGACGATCCAACCTCCATCCATAAATCTGGATTGAATTCTGGATGTATCAAAGGATCGTCCTCATATCTCTCCCTCAACCGGCTATTATAGGTCTCTTGAAAATAAAAAAAGTAATCATCATATTCAATCCAATAAAAATAATAACTTACAAAATAAAATGGTTGAACAAACATACCACGAAGTGTTGAGCACAGTTGTTTATGAACTGTTGCACCCCCTTTTGATGGTCTTGACTCCCCACGTGCGTCTCCACAAACAGCTCCATCGGGCTCGGCTCACGTCCAAGAGACGTGGCCTATAATGAAAAAAGATTAATTAACAACAAATTAATCTAGCAATATATTTCTTTTAAATTAATCTTACCATCTGTTTTGCATGTGCAGCAAATAGAACGAAGCTGCCAGTGTGCGTTGTCACCGAGCCATGAAATGGCCGATTTTGGTTGCCAGCACCGAACTGTGAGCGTCGTGTGAACTGCTCAGACATCACGTGCTCAAGATAGCGCGGCCATATATCTTCCGGGATGTATATCAATTTGAAATCCCTCCAAACCGCCACGTCGTTCCAGCCTTGGAGACCCCTATCTCTCGCGGTTTTTTTTGCATTTTTTTGTGATTCATACCAAAAATCACGCAACCTACTTCCATAGTAAGAAATTAGAAGTTGAAACATAATTTTTTTTCTAAAAAAATCTTGTATTGTTTTCGACGTTACCTAGTTGCCGCGTGATTTTCCCACACCATCCTCACAACTTTGTCATGCGCCCTGTCCTAGGCGAATTTGTGCTATGTATAAATAATTAAATAAATAAAAATAATAATTTAGTTACAATTATATTAATAAATTATTAGATATAAGCTGGAAATTAGAAATTAACACCAACCTCAAATCTTCTAAACCATGCATCGATTTGAGTTATCCATTCAGGATGTCTGAATACCTGACTCCATTGAAATAATATAATCTCCATCGATGATTTAAACGCCGATGATATTACTCGGGCGACCTCAATGTTTGTGAACCTAAAAATAAATTAAATTCATGAAATATTGATTAGTTGTTCATAAATTATTTTATAATTTAAAAGAAAAAACTAAAACCTTAACAAACTTACATTGAAAGGTTGTCCTTCCACTGTGTCTCGTACTTGCGGGTGAACTGATTCCACTGCAAAGGCACGCCACTTCTGCTATGTGAACCCGCGCTGGAAGAGGCAGTATTAGTTGACGGTGCAGGTGGTATAGGTGCCTCTTCTTGAGAGACACTTAAGGATACGTCATCCTTGCTTCTAGAAGAACTAGTTGTGACCATACGTGAGCGACCAACTCTGATTTTCGTTCTACGCATCTACACAATTGTATACGAATAATTATATAATTAACTTCGAATGTTAAAAGAAATTCGACAGCACCTCCCCTATATTGGATACTACCCAAATCCACAAACTTGTAAATATTGACAAAAGCCACAACCAATTGACTCCATCTATACTAATATTGTATATAACATAACATATATACTTGTAACATTCATACTAATTACAAGGTAAATTCAACATTAACAACATATTCAATCATTATATAAATACAAACAATAAAAAATATTCATAAATTCAAAAAAAACTTTAGACTAACAATTGAAATTAATGCAAATAATTAAACACAAATCTTGCAATAATGTAGTAAAATTACTAATTATTCCAACATATTCAATTACTTATTCTAAGGTAAATTCAACATTACCCATTACAATTCAACAAATTATTCAATCATTATATAAATACAAACAATAAAAAATATTCAATAAATTCAACAAAAACTCTAGACTAACAATTAAAATTAATGCAAATAATTGAACACAAATCATGCAATAATGTAGTAAAATTACTAATTATTCCAACATATTCAATTACTTATTTTAAGGTAAATTCAATATTAACAATTACAATTCAACAAATTATTCAATAATTATGCCAATACAACAATAAAATATATTCAAAAAATTCAAAAAAATAAAAACTATAGAGTTTAGGAATGAAACATGCATACCTTAATAATGTATTGATTTCAAGACTTTATCTACATTATAAAAATACTCCAAAACATAAAACATAAAACATAAAAAAAAAATAGCTAAAACAAAAAAACCCTTAAAGTAAAATGAAATAGAGAAAACACATACCTTTTAATCTGATGAAGATTCACAAGAACACTTGCTAGAGATTGTAGGTGAAAGCCTTGGAGAAATGAAAGGAAAAAAATCAAAATTGAAGGTGAAGAACGGAAGAGATGAAAAAATAAATTGAAGGGGCTGACACTGTGATTTATAGGGCAGTTTTACTGACGGATATAAAAAAAATATTATTTTAATTTAGTTCGTTGGTGACGTTTCAAAAATCCGTCGGTAATTTTTGAATTTCGCACCAATATTTTTAATTACCCTCCATATTTTTCGCTGTCCGTCGGTAAACTCACGTGGTCAGAGATGCATTTAATGCACCGCCCTTTGGAATTCGCACAGTCTGTCGGTGATTTGGTCGGTAATATTATCCGTTGACAAATTACCGACGGTCTTTATTCTGTCGGTACATTCATCGGTGATTGTGGCATTTTAAGTGATTATTTTCAAACTCTCTGTGAAATGCCAACGGACCTTATTCCGTTGGTATGGACGTCGGTAAGTGTATAAGAAAAATTATATTTGTATTGCCTATTTACGTTCCTGCAAACACTTAAATGATAAACTATCCATCGCACAAAACAATAACAACAGTGCTTAAACAATACATATTTCATGTTACAAAATATATCATCCATAATCTATATTACATGAAAAAAGTGTTTTACACAGGGCTTCATTCTGATAGTTAGTCAGAATTTTCTTCTTCTTCGTCATCAATTGAATAGTCATCACCTTCATCGTAATCTTCAATATAGTCATCATCTTCATCGACATTTGCTTGTCCACTAGAGCTCAAAACAACATTTAACTCCTCTGTGTCAACACTCGATATGGTTCAACCGACTCACTAACTTGAAAGACTTCATCTCGCACACTTGTGTCTTCGTTCTCATCTTAAACAAGCTCGACACGACCCCTAGGTTTCGTTTTTAAAACGGACACTCAATCCACTCTTGATCGATCCTTTCTAAAAGAAGGAGTGTATGTGTAATAAACTTGTTGACATTTCTTTGCGAAAACAAAGACATCGTTTACGTTGCGGAGTCTAGCTTTTGAGTTGATTTCGAGCAGACCATAGTGTGGATCAACTTTGATTCCTCTGTTAGTCATGTCATACCAATAACATTTGAATAAAAACACTCTTTTCTGCTCGCTATGATATTGCAGTTCGACGACCTCTTCTAATCTACCATAGTAGTCAACTTCTAACTCACTACTAATCGATCCCTTAACACAAACACCGTTGTTGTATGTCTTTCTACCATGCCCGTATTCTTCAGTATGGAAAACATATCCATTGACAAAATACCCATTGTAGCACTTAACTTTTCTTTCAGGGCCCAGGCTTAGTAAAGACAATGACTTAGCAGCACCCCCTTCCCATTTGATAAACTTTATATATAATGTACATCAATGAACAGTAAACGAGAATCATGTAATGACATGCATACAATAATTTTGCAAGTGAGAATAAGTTTGTGATAGTGCTTACATGTGTTCTGAACCATGTGGCAAATTATTCATCTTGTAATTGAAAGATCTGGGATTCGGTCAGCTGTGAGTTATTGGATAGCAAATATTGTCAATGTTCCCTGCAAGTGGTAATGAGTGTATTATATTACAATATCTAATTAACAGTATATTATTGACAAAGTTTAAGTAGTATTACACATATTTACACTTACTGAATAAAAGATCTCAGCTCATCACAGTGAAATAGAACATAATGGTTTACTTGTTTGAACTCTATTTCTGACAAATATCTTTCTGTTACGACATTTTTTAGGCGTGGGTCGTCCAGGATTGGAGAATATTGACAAGTTCCCACTGGAAGACACTTCACCGCCATCATCATGCCGTGGAACACGATTGATTCTCGTTCTCATATAAGGTTCGAAATAGTATGAGATAAATGTTAAGATCTCCTTAACAATATAGGCCTCACATATCGAAGCCTCAACATGTGCCATGTTCTTAACCTTTTTCTTGAGATTGAACAAGTATCTGCATTGAATTAATCAAGTATTTTCAATGAAAAAAAACAAAGAAAATACTTTTATATATGAATTACATTGCAACTGTAATATCTAACCGTTCGAATGGGTACATCCATCTATATTGGACTAGTCCTCCAACTTTTGCCTCAAACGGTAGATGTATAGGGAGATGCTCCATTGAGTCAAAAAATAATGGAGGGAATATCATCTCAAGTTTGCATAGTGTCTCGACGATATTTGTTTCAAGCCTCTCAATGTGATCAACATTTAACTTGCTGGAGCATAAATCTCTAAAGAAATGACTGATCTTCGTGAGTGCATCCCATATCCCATTTGGCAACAAATCACGAAAAGCTAATGGGATGAGTGTTTGCATAACCACGTGACAGTTATGACTCTTCATTCCATACAATCTGCATTCCTCCATATTAACCAGCCTCGATATGTTCGAGGCATGTCCATCCGGAAAACATAGACTCTTAAGCCATTTGTAGACTAGTAGTTGTGCGTTTTTCTCTAACACGAAACTTGCTCTTGGTTTTGCGACCCATGACTCATCATGAACCAACTCCATATTTTGACTATTACAGAACAAAGCTACATCCAATCTAGCCTTGATGTTGTCCTTTGTCTTCCCCTTCACATCCATGACGGTGTTGAAAATGTTCTCAAACACATTCTTTTCAATGTGCATGACGTCAAGGTTATGGCGGAGAAGATTGGTCTTCCAATAAGGAAGCTCCCAAAAGATACTTCGCTTTACCCAATTATGGGTCAAACCAGAACCAGGGAACTTCTGCTTACATGATTGGAGACCAAAGACAATGTCACCGTATAATTTTACAACATCATGCAATTCTTCACCAGAAAGATACGGGGGTGCAACATCCTTTTCAACTCTGCCAACAAAAAAATCTTTTCTGTTCTTTCTGTACCTATGATTATGTGGTAAGAAACGACGGTGACAGTAAAAAAAAGAAGCTTTACCTCCGTTTCTTAGCGTGAATGCCTTGTTATTTTCCATGCAGTATGAACATGCTAGTTTCCCATGCGTGCTCTAACCATAAAGCATTCCATAAGCTGGAAAATCATTGATAATCCACATTAAAGCCGCTCTCATAACAAAATTCTATTTCCTCGAGATGTCATAAGTCAAAGCTCCAGAAGACCACAACTGTGTCAACTCATCAATCAATAGACGAAGACAAACATCTATATTCCGCCCTGGATTGCTCGGACCTGATATGACCATAGATAAAAACATGAACTCCGGCCTCATACACATCCCCGGTGGCAATTTATAAACCGTCAGTATGACCGGCCAACAAGAATAAGGAGCAGCAAATGACCCGAATGGGTTGAATCTGTTTGTACATAACCCAAGACGCACGTTCCTTGATTCAGCTGAAAAGTAAGGATGCACACTATTAAAGTGTTTCCATGCTTCGCCGTCAGAAGGATGCACCATCACTCCATCAACTGCATCATGTGATTGGTGCCATGTCATGTGCTCAGCAGTCCTTGGGGACACGAATAACCTCTGCAGTCTAGATGTGATTGGGAAGTATCTAAGTTTTTTATATGCCACTAGAGTTTTTCCCCTACCAGTTCTTGATTTGTAACGGGAATGCCCACATGTCATGCACTCGGTCATCTCAGCATTTTCAAGATAGTATAACATACAGAAGTTAGGACACATGTCAATTTTATGGTATCCTAAACCGAAGGGTTTCATCATAGACTTCGCAGCATAGAAGTTCTCTTTCAGTCTGTTCCCTTCAAGTAAAATGCTTCTCGCTCATTCAATAATCTTGTCATATCCGGCCTCACTTAACTCGTGATCTGATTTGATGGTGAACACCTGTGCTACGGCCAATAATTTACTATGGTTTGTGCAACTATCCCATAATGGTTCGTCAGAATCTTTCAACAAATCAAAAAACCTAGCTGCATCTGCATTAGGTTCTTCTTCTACAATTGGACATTGATTGACATTACCTTGATTCATTCTCATTGCATCCATAACCATATTCCTGTAAGGATTAGTGTTGTCATTTGCTGCTTCATGCACGTTGCTAGCACTAGAAGTTGACCCAACCATCATTTCTTTCATTCTCCTCTTACTAACAAATACTTCTCCGTGTGCATACCAACACTGGTAATTCTCCATAAACCCTTTATGTAGAAGATGCATCATTACAATATCTGGATGCAGATACTTTTTATTTTGACACTTCCTACATGGACACCTAATACCGCCTCCAGTAAAATTTCTGGGAATAAATGTTGCGAAATTAATAAAACCCTGAACCCCGTTACAATAATCCATTCTCCACAATCCTTGGGGTGAATCTCGATACATCCATGACTTCTATCGAATCTCTATAAAATTATGATGACAGCATGTATTGATTAACTATGTTAGGTAAATAAATTTGCAAAAAAATTAGTTTACCTCAAGATTATCCAACAAACCAATTACAACTTCTCATGAATATTAAATATTCATTATCAATTATTATTAACATCCATACAAATTAATACATATATATCAATTTACAAAAATTACAACTCCGCAATGCCATTAATGATAAAAATTAAAACGGGTCCATTAAACAAGCTATTAATTATTTCAAAACAACACATGTAATTCGGTAATTCAATAAAGTTTTAACAATTTACAAACAAATACAATCTTACAAAATCTAGAACAAACCATAACAAGTATAAAATTATACATTCATATACTACAAGTTTGTTTGAGAAATAACAATAAAACATGTACATCTACTAACAAAATACATATACTAAAAAAACAATAAAACCATGATATTTAAATGTTAAAATTTAAAAAGATAGAATTACTTACAAAAACTGATAAAAATCCATAGGTAAATCAGAACACAGATGTTGTGACAAGAAGACTTCAAGATATATGACTTGTTGTGTTGAGAAGAAGGGGATTTTTTTTGGGAGGGGGGCTGGTTATTTGCAGTTGGGGAGAGTTGAGATGAGGAAGAAAAAGAAGAAGAAGAAGGAGAAATAGGGGATATATTAACTTTTGCTGACGGACTATTCCGTCCGGGATTCCATCCACTATTCTGACGGTAAATAGGACACGTCACGTACGGAGCTGCCGTTTTGAATCCCTCAGTGATTCCGTCGGTATTTGTCATTTGTGAACCGATCTCGTCACCATACAGAGCTGCCGTTTTGAATCCCTCAGTGATTCCGTCGGTATTTGTCATCTGTGAACCGGTCTCATCACCGTACGGAGCTGCCGTTTTGAATCCCTCGGTGATTTCGTCTGTATTTTTCATCGTTGAACCGGTCTCGTCACCGTACAGAGCTGACATTTTGAATCCCTCGGTGATTCTGTCGGCATGTTCATCGGATTTTTGAAACGTCATCGTACGGAGCTGATGTTTTTGAATCCCTCGGTGATTCTGTCGGTAAAAAATACCCGCAATAACCTCCACGCCAGCGAACCACCCTTTTTTTTTTAATTCTCAACATTCCGTTGGTAAATCCATTGGTATTTACCGATGGATTTTGTCCATCGGTATATGTCGATGACCATACCGACAGATTAGATTCTGTCGGTAATGGCGACCTCAAATTACCGACGGAATTATTCCATCGGAAATTCCGTTGGTATTAAGTGAATTTTTGGTAGTGTAAGCATGCTTTCAACTCTAGACTATAGCAATGCTATCATGTTCATGACTTGCCAACTCTTCAAAATATTCGGGCTTAACGTCTTGAAGAATGTAATGTAATCCCAAATGCATATTTTGGATTACGCCAAGTGAAGATGCTAAAAAAAAATAGATGTCCTTTGAGTCAAATTTGAGACTCCTCTATTGAAGTATGTAATCATCGACAAAGTCAATTTGTCCATTAATGTGTGGTAAACTCAAATCATACTGATAATTTGGCGGATGATATAGTAATTATGACCAAGGAATTCTTTCTTCAACTATTCTTAGCTATAGACCTAGATTACGAGGTGTCTATAATAAAGATACTATAATCTAACCTTATTTTCTAGAACTATAAATTGATATACACACATGTAACAAAACATTCTATTAGTAAAAAAATTCTTAGAAAATTATTCTATTTTTATCGATGTAAAAATCATCAATGAATTTACCGATGGAAACTTGTCGTCGACAAGTGTCTCGTCAATAATGTCTTATCCGTTAGTAATTTTATCAGTTAGTTTTATACCAAAAAATTATTGTCATCAGTGATAAAAATAGGCACCGACCATTGTCTATTGGCATATCTGATGGTAAATATTACCGATGGATTATCAACAAGTAAATTCGTCGGTGATATATTATGTGTCACTAATGGATTGGCCGGCATGTTTTGTTGGTTAATCTGTCGGTTTATATCAAAATAATTCACAACTCTCTGTAATTCTTCGAGAAAAATGATCATTTTTTACCGACGAAAGCACTAACTGTTTTTTTATGTCCATCGGTGATTTCATTGGTGTTTTAGTTAATTAATTTTTTTAAAATGCTATCAAACAATGTAACATTAAACAATAGTAAACAACTAATTTAAATTGAAGAACACATTTTATCTTATTAATTTAGCTATATAAATCAATTACAAATGTCTATATATATTAATAAAAATTGGCATTGCAGGTGGAGGGAGAGGGGGAGGAAAATATCTTAGAGGTCCATAATAGCCGGATAATTATTGTACAAGTATGTCATCAGCTCCTCTCATTATTTCTTACTTTATTCTTCCTACTTTGCCTCCATTTTGATCCTTAGAGCACCAATTCATTGTTCAACCAACTCCTCAACACCTGGTGATGGCTTCCTCGAGTCGGATTATGCGGTGCCTATGATCGAGACACTACAATCTTACCTCATATCTCAAGTCGTAATTAT
>Ga0325402_1003345_pt1 | contig 14445 bp, 15 predicted proteins | sample PopdelMetagenome_22_FD_207212 | JGI IMG/M metagenome (GOLD analysis project Ga0325402, IMG submission 207212) | Populus deltoides microbial communities from Bellville, Georgia, United States - Xylem-PdKOR-R3 | ecosystem: Host-associated > Plants > Phyllosphere > Stem > Wood/Secondary xylem... | reverse complement strand
TCATTATCTTCATCTTTTCCAATATATTGGAAAGCCTTTCTTTTCTTCTCAGATGCTTCTTGATTTTTCACCAGAACATTCAAAATTATCTTCTTTACATCTTCTGGTACTTGCTGGCATGGCTCAATATCCTTTCGAGTGCAAGCCAAATGATGTTTGAAACGGTAAATACCTCCACTAAGAATTTTCTGACAAAACTTGCACTGCATTCCTTTTGAATTCTTGTTAACATCTATACCATATTGCCATCCTACATCAAGTCTATTGCCACTTGTAGTTTTTTTAAAAGCCATGTATCCTACAATTCAAAACCACTCTTGCTATAATGTTGGTCATAATTAAGATTATACATTCACACACCACTCTTATGGGAAAAATTCAAGCAATCTGAACAGTAGAAAATAAAAGTTCAAGTATAAGCATTCCTAGACAAGCCTAAAGGTTATATATCACTAGGTAGATCAGGACAGTGATTCAGAAGTTTCCAAAGCCAACAACTCCATGTATCAAGATTAAGCTAAAAATAGCAGTGGAATGGGTGCACGTTTGCATGATTTGGCAGAACAAAGGAATAAGAAAGCTAAAGGAGACCAATTACGTTACTTAAAATGATTGTTCATCACATTTAACTTATTGATATACTGGCAAAAAAGCTTAATGAAATGCCTCAATCACTGAAACAAAAACTAGTGTAGTAATCATCAACTCGTAGCATCTAGGTTATATCTTGGACACATTCTGACAAGGAAATATAAAAGAACAAGTGCAATGCCAAAGCATGCAAATGGTTACACTCTCTCTCCTGAAAAAAGGAAAACAGAATACACTCAATACAGTGCAAACCAAATATCACTAAATCAAAGCCTTGTAGGATGATATCTTTGAGAGATGCAGTCCGTATTAAATTGTTATCCAGTAATACACAAAAAGCCTAGATAAATTAAATGCAAAAGGCATTCCAAACAAGTGCATCGATTGCCCTAAAGTTTGCAGTTTTTGGATTTACAGAATACCTGCAATCTTGGAAATTAGAATGCTTCGTTGCTTTCTTGCTTCGCTGAATCGTTGTCTATGCAGATTGCAGAATTACAGAATCTGCAACACCAAAGCAAGCAAGATCAAACAGAGCATAGGTGAACATTAAAAGAAATCGCAACACACAGCAGTAAACCATTGTTAGAAAGCTTCACAGAAGATAAACAAAGCTGCACATGAAATTACTAGCAGCAGTGCAGCACCACTCCCCCTCTGAAAAAATACTTAGAAGCAAACCACTTAATTGTAGAATACCCAAAAGATAAACAGTGAATTTCACAACATACCCAGATCATTTTTTGTCTCCAATCACCACCATTAGACAGAAAAAAAACAAAGCCTGGGATTGGGAATCAATTCTTACCTTCATCTCGCCAAGAACGCTCAGGATCGGGGGGGAAGTGATTTCTTAATTTGCTGGGGAAAAGGGAAAAGGGAAAGGGAAAAGGGAAAGGGAGTCAGGGAGACTAGGAGACAGAGAGGGGATGATTGGACAAAGTCTGGAGTCAGGGAGAGTGTGAGACAGGGACGAAGTCACCAGTAGGGTGAGGGTGGTCGCCTGGTCAAGTGGGAATTGGGAAAGAAAAGAGATTGTGAGACAGGGACGAAGTCAAAATTTTTTGCATTTCTAATTTTGCATTTGGTCCGGTGACATTTTGGTTAAGTCGTGAAAACATAACGTTTTTAATGTTTTTGTGAGTTGTTACAGTTTTATGCAATTTTGAACCGGTTTTATGCGATTTTAATGATTTTCGAGTTTTGCCTCCGTTTCTACATGTTTTATGGGTTTTAACTCGTAAAATCGTACGATTTTACGAGTTAAAACGTATTACGATTTTACGAGTTAAACGTATTTTTAACAACCATGGTTTCTTGTCATACAATTTTGTTCTATGAATTTATGATTTGTACATGTTATGGTTTGTTTTAGATTTTATAAAAATATTTTTGTTTGTAAATTGATGAAACTTATGTTGAATTTTTTACTTTGGTATTTTGTGATGAAATAAATAATAATTTATTTAATGGGTTCATTTGATATTTTATCAATTTTATTATCGAGTTGTAATTTTCGATAAATGTGTGGAAATTTGAATTTATGTAAATATATAATTGATAATGAATTAAGAAAACTATTAAAAAAATTGAATAAGATTAAGTTAAACCAATATTTTTACAAATTTATTTAGTTAATGTAGTTAATTAAATTTAAATATGTTTGATATAAGTAATGGCATAGTTTTTAAACCCGACCCAGTGGTCGACCCGGTCTAATGATCGAGTCACGGGTCAGATGGGTTGACCCGGGTCAACCCAAAAAAATCCCATTAAAGTAACCCTTCTCCTTAGTCTCTTCGCTTCCAAGATTGCCTATTGGAAACCATCCCCAAGATCAATAAGCCATAGGAGCCAGAAGGAAAAGATGATACGCTAGATCAAGGTCAGCCCTTGAAATTCCTAAACATGTACATGTTCCTTTATTGAATGAAAAAGGTGGAATTTCGATGAAGGATAAGCCCACTGTGAGTGAAGATTATTTGGTAAAGAAAGAGATGTAAGCCAAAATGGTCCTTGGCTTGCCTGGGTTTTCATGTTTTTAACTGTGAATTGAGATCAGTATACATACCAACACATGAAAACCCAGGCGAGCCAAGGACGAGTTGGGCTGTAGTGTACGCAACCGAGTTAACAATCGGGGTGACTCAGAGACTCACCCTACATGGAATTGCTGATTTTAGCCTTACAGTCTCTCCTTCTTACGTTTACATAGTTGTCGCTTCTTATAGAGAAAGAGGATGGTGCGGTGAAGTGGAGGAACTCAACACAGACATCTATATATTCTTGACTCGTGATGGGACTAACTGAGTTAAGGTGGTTGAACATGGAGGTTGGCTGAGCTGGGTCGACGAGTCCACCTTGTACTTCCACAGAAGAAGCGTAGAAGATAACTGGATAAGTGTTTATAAGGCGACTTTACCGAATCATGGACCGATCTCGATTGAGCCAGTGATCGTCGAGCGAGTTACACCACCTGGTCTTCACGCTTTCACCCCAGCTACTTCTCCAGGTAACAAGAAGTTTATAGCAGTAGCCACGAGAAGATGAAGAGCAAGACAGTTGCCAAACAAAATAAGGTCGGGTCTCAGCCGGGTTTACCCGGGTCGATTGGGTTCCAGGTCAACCCGCCGGGTCGACCGGGTTTCACCAGGCTAAATCCCCTGCTGTTTTTTACTTAGACCCGGCCCAGCCCCAGGCCCAGGTTGGCCGAGTCCCAGGTCGACCTGCCAGGCCGGGTTTCAAAACTATGAGTAATGGATGATCGTTCATGGATATATCGAGATTTATCCCAGATATTGCGAAGAATGGATTATTGTAATGGGATTCAAGGTTTTATTAATGACACAATATCTCATCTGAGAAATACTAGTGGATGCAATACTAGATATCCATGCAAGAGGTGTAAGAATAAAAGATGTATTGATCCATATGTTGTAACAATGCATCTTCTACAAAAAGAATTCATGGAGAAATATATGTATTGGTATGCACACGGAGAATCATATGTTCCTCACGATACCACGGTAGAAAGGATGATTGGGTCAACTTTTAGTGCTAGCAATGTGTATGGAGTTGTAGAAGACAATAGTAATCCCTCGTTAAGAAAGGATTGTTCAAGAATTGATTGACTATTTATAGTGAAAACTAAACACAGGGGTCATGTCGAGGTTGTTCAGGATGAGAGCAATGAATAAACTGTGGGAGATGATGTCTTTCAACTTGGCGAGTTAGTTTATCCATATTGAATTGCTCCGTCTAATGACTTAGAAGAAAATTTAAATTTTTGCATCACCAATAATATTTTTGTTGATGTTGATGTTGACGCTAAGAAATTAAATGATGTTTTGAGTTCCAACAGACATACACAAGTAGATGAAGATGATGATAGTGACGAAATCAATGTAGAAGATTGTGATGGAGATGAGAACGATTCAATTGACGAAGAAGAAGACAATTTTGATTCATTTGCACAACACGAATTTGTAATGCCATAAACTATAATGTAATATTTATGGGCAAAGTTCACTTCAATGTAATGACAATGATGTTAATATATTATTGAATGGCAAGGAAATATTTATTTTATTATATTGATGTGAACTGATGTTGTTGTGTTGTGCATGAAGCTGTGGATTTAAGTATTTACAGGATGGATAGATTAGGAATATAAATATAATCTGACATCAAACACTATTTTACATCGATGAAAATACCGACAAAATGTGTTCATCGGTATATTCCAGTGGCGATGAGAATTATTTTCCTTCACCCTGACACTGTTCATGGTGTTAATTACACACGGATACACTAACGGAATGTTTCCATCAATATATTTAAGTGGCAATGAGAACTATGCACTTTTCAAGTCGTTGATAATTACTGTTTTTTTTTTTTACCAACAGAATCACCCATGGAATGAGAATTCCAATGCATTGACAGTTAATGCTTTTTTTTTACTGTGGTACACGTTCCCCCAATGGAATCACAAATGGAATGAGAATTCTAAAGCGTTGGTAATTAATGCTTTTTCTTACTGTTGATTGTTTACTCTTTTACCAACAGAACCACCGATGAAATGAAAAGTTATTTGTAATATTTGAAGGGGTTTCTGAAATTTTTCGTGCGAATTGAAAATTTCAATTTGACTTCATAGACAGATTCATAGACATAAATTTTCAAGATATAAATATTTAATATTCTATCAGTAAAACCTAATATAAAAGACCACGGGCACAATAGATGAGACTTCATCTTCTTCACTTCTTCTTTCATCCTTTCTTTTTCTCTCTTCTTCTTCATTCTCTTATTTTTGTTCACGACCCAAGGCTAAAATTAAGCATCATCTTCTTTTCTCATCCAAAGATATGTTGTCTTTCTTCATTTTTCTCCTTGTTTTTCTTTTTTTTTTTCTAGGTTTTTTAACAATCTATTTTCATTTATTTATTTTTTTAATTCTCAGCCGATACTAAGCATGTCATAAAGGTAAGATTTTTTCATTCCTTTTTCTTCTTTATTTTTTTATGTTTTTTGTCATTAATTTTGTTCAATTTTGTGTTGAATTTTAGTTGTTATTTAAATATATTTTTTTATTATTTTGAAGAATTTTAGTTATTTTTTTTTTCAATTTTGTTGTTCAATTTCAACTAAAGTGCATGATTAATTTTATTATTATTTTGAATTTTTATTAATTTAGAATAAAGTTTTCTAAATGAATATAAGATCACATATAGGTGGTTCATGTGCTCCTCTTTATTGCTCCCATGATCTCGACGATGACCAGCCTCCTTCTTCTCCTCTAGCACCGTCTCTGTTTTAGATTTATTGTATTTGAACGTATAAATATTTAAATTTTTAATAAATAATTAATTTTTATATTACTTTAATTTCTTTTTATATATTTGATTTTAATTTATTTTAATTATTTTTCTACTTCTGTTCAATATATTTTTTTAAAAATATATTTTAAAATATTATTGACGAGGTTACTGACGGAACACATCCATCGATATATTCCAGAGAATTGAAAAAGAATTATTGCAAATATCATTGCTAGTGTTAACTATTCGATAGAATTACAAATGGTATTCCGTCGGTGACATGATATATTTACCGATGGATATACTGACGGACAAATAAAAACACCGATAGAATTGCATATGGTATTCTGTTGGTTATATGGCATACTTCCCAAGGAAAATACAGACAGAATGAAGCAGGTAAATTTGTTTTGGCACACTTTGTCTGTCTGTAAATTCATCAATAAATTTATTATCAATGAACTCATCGGCAGACCAAAAATTAACATTGAAAGTTTTTCTAACAGATTATTTCTGTCCATGAGTCTGTCAATCAAATATTTATCTATAAACTTGAGTGTAAAAACCAATAAAGATTCCCATAAATAAAATTATTAAATATGACAATGTCAGGTCATTCCTTTGACACTATTGGCTGAAGAACAACATTTGGCATGCTTCCCCTTACTTTAGTTGAGTCGAGCAACATTCATATAATATATTCATTATATCCCAATACCGTGTGTGTGTGTGTGTGTGTGTGTGTGCAGTATTGGGATAACTCTTAAACACTAAGGCAAATCATTGAATCGTAATCTATATATATAATATTTAAATTGTAAGTTTTTTAGAAGTTCTAGAATCATTCTAGGAGTTTTTTTTATCTTAAAATTAAAAAAACATATATATTCTTTTTCATAATACATAAAGCAAGCGTTTCTAAATACTATTTTGAAAGTTAGTTTTTAACCAAAGCAAGTGTTTTTTTTAAGAAAAAAAAACATCCCTTTTAGAATTTCCTCAATAAACAAGTGTTTAATTTTTAATAAATATGAGTTAGTTTCCTTTTTCATAATACACACAATGTAATTAATGTTCTTAATTCATTGAATATAATCTTCTATAACTTCGACATGAAAAATGTATATTTTCAATCAAAATATGAGTTTTTTTGAAACACTATTATAGTTTTCTCAACAAATAGGTGTTTAACAATGAAACTAACTCTTTTTTAACACTTATTTTATTAGCATGAATAGTTTGTTCTCGATGTCATGACTCCTATGAAAAAATACTCTTTGCATTTTGAGAGCATTATTTATTGTTCCAGGTTGCTTACTTGTTTGATTAGAAAAGACTTCTACATGCACGTAATGTAAGCTGAAGTTTTTGGTTATGAAAGAAAAGATCATAAGGCTTAAAGAGTGTTTCGGGGTTTCAAAAACTAAGGATCACTATCAGCAGTTCGACTTTTTGTGTCATTCCTCTCTTTTTTTACCGCTTTTCTTTTATTCACCATTTTCCTCACTATCAGCAGTTCGACTTTTTCATTGCTTTTCTAGGGCATACTCACTTTATCTTGGTTATCACTCTTTCTTGTGATTTGGGCATGTCCCATAGCATTTGAGTTTCTTGGGCTCCTTTGCCTTTTCAGCCTTTTTATTTTTTTCTCATTTAAATTTTCACTTGCCCCTAGTGTGGGGTGTGATCCTAGTCGAGATTTTTCATGAAAGAAACATTATTCAGGCTCAAAATAAGATCGCAAGGGATATACTCTTTTAGAATGTGAAAGGAACAACAAAGATGGCATTTCCTCATTTCAAGCACAAGCATTTAAGATCAATAAATTTTGACCTCATCCAGTGTGATGATTTGCGATTTTCCAAAGAAATGCATTTCATGAGTCAATGAACAATAATAAGTCCACTACATACCATTATGAATACATTTAAAACACAAGGTTCAAAGGTCATGGTGTGAAGGTAAAAGTTTATTTTTTATTCGTGCACTTTGGTTCAGAGTTTAGGCACCTCAATGAAAGAGTTGTTTGATTCATGTGTCATTCTACAAGTAAAATGTCAAAAATATCATTTTAAATAAACATTAAATTATTTTTTAAATCAAAATGTAAGTTCAATTTTTAAAATTCCAATACGGAAACTGATTTTGGTAAAAGAAATGAATTGAGTCTATAAGATCACGCGAGGCTTCAAAAGTGTATTTATGAGTGCTTAGAGGGAATCCCTTTCAGGATATTTTGGTTGTAAATCAAAGGAAGAGACACAATTAAAGGACAAACTCATTATTTCATTGAAATCCTAAAAAGGCAACTAAGACCTTGTACTAGCAAAGTGACACATAAAAGGGTTAAACACTTAGCGATCATCGATTGAAATTTCTAGAATCTTCCAACCATTTCTCTCCTATGAATTCCTCGACAAGGGCACCTTTTCAGTAGTCAATTAAGGTCACACGTGGACCAGTCTTGGCTTAAGGACACTGTAGCTTTGTCTTCAGGACAAGTGACCTCTAGATGTCTTTGTTTTGGTAGCTCTTTCTCCTGCCTTTGTAATCACCTTCAATATTGTGAACCTCAGTTTCTTTCCTTTCTCAAGTGAAACTTTTCTTCTCAGTCGAGTCAGCAATCCTTCCTAAATGGATAGCTTGTTCAATCCTCTCAGCTATAGCAACCAAGTCAGAAAAATATTGTGCAGAGCTTTCAACCAGGTATTCAAAGTACGGGGCCTTGAAAGTGTTGACAAACAAATTGATCATCTCCTTTTCCAATAAGTGAGGATTAACTTGTGCGGCAGTCTCACACCACCTTTGACTGTATTCTCTTATGGACTCCTTATTGTCCTTTTTCATAGCTTGCAAGCTTGACCTATCAGGGCCCACATCCATATTGAATTATATTGCCTAATGAAGGCATTAACTAAATCCATCCACTTTTTTATCTTAGTATTGTCCAACCGCATATACCAAGTAAGGGCAACGTTACTCAAACTATCTTGAAAGAAGTGAATCAACAGTTTCTCGTCATAGACTACCTCTACCATTTTGTTGTAGTATGTCTTGAGATGAGTTACAGGGCATTGAGTTCTTGTATATTTGATGAATTCTGACACCCTAAATTTCTTATGAATGACTACGTTAGGTACCAAACACATCTCGGTAGCTTTTATATGGTCATGTAGGCTAGTTCCCTAGAATGCCCTCAACCTTTGTTCCAGGCCAGCCTATTTGTTCAGGCCATCTTCTTTTACCATCTTGTTCTTTTGAGATTCCTTTATTGTAAGGTCAATGGTAGATGACATTCTTATGGCATATACTGGTTAAGCAAATTGGGAATACATAGCTTGTTGAGACATCTCAGTTGCCCCACTGAGCTTTTTCTTCGTTTTCCATTTGTCTTTTTTTTAGTCGAGTGTTATAAGTGTGTTTCAATGGGGGACCTATATTTCACCTAGAGTGCGGTATTATGACAGTTTATAAGTGTATGTTCAAACATGCATGAAGATGAATGCAACCTATTGAGTATGGTTCCCTTTTTTAGAGGGTGACATAACGATCGCTATTCTTTAGATGTGTTGTCAGATTCAAATTCGATATTCATTGCAATGTCGAGAGGAGATCTGTTAAGCCTTTTATCATCTGAGCTTTTAGCCACATTATTGGTGTCTTTCATTATACATCTAATATCTTTGAGTAGTGGTATCTCACCGAAATCCAGTTTAGAGCAGTCTCCGTTGGTCATTTGCAAGGATTCAGACTCGAGTCCATACTCAACAGTTGTTATCTTAGGCATAACGGCCATTACATCACCCAAAAGTATGTTTAAGCTTATCTCAATGAATCTACGCAGGGATTAACCTGAAGGATAGGTTCTAGTCATTAAATGCATCGGGGTAGTTTTGTTGTCTAGTCTCAAAGGTCTTTCGCATGCTCAGTGATCGTCCTCAAAAGGTTGATATGAGGTTTACAAGCAGCATGAAGATAGAGGCCTTGAGTAATATCAGTTCGGCATATCGACCACTGTCGAGCAAACAATCATGCGAGAATTGGATAGTTTTGCGAGCCTTACCAAAGCTAAAGCCATTGAGGTGTCTTACTCCTCCACTTATCTTAAAGTTGATACCACACGTATTTTTAAAAATGAGATGAATGATGTGTGAAGGCCTTAGATCCATATCCAATATATATGCATGATAAACATGAATAGATATGCATGCTAAAACAATAAAAAGAGCAAAAAATAAAACTTGATAAATACAAACAACACAACAACAAAAACATAGTACGACAAACATTTTTAGCAATAAAAAGACAAAAAACAAAGCTTAGTCTAAAGAAATCCCTAGTGGAGTCGCCATTTTGTCACACCCGGACAACGCGGCGAATTATCACTCGAATTGAAAAAAGAACAGATTTCTGACATCTTGTTCTTCTAGGGGAAAAGATCTTGTTCAAGGAGTCGCCACCTAGTATTATGGTCACTAGGAACCCTAACTGGTCAATAGAGATTCTATGGCACGGGACTGGTTAAGCAAAAAGAAAGATGCTATCACCCCTTAAGCGTCCCACCTAAGGTAGGTTGCACTGCTGGTTTTGTCTAAATTGCTAAAAATTGGTCTTTGTTTTATTTTTCAGGTCATCCTATAATATTCCCGACTCTGGCGTCAATGAATATTCACCTATGAATATTTCCAACTCTAGCATTAGTAAATATTGCGCAATCCACAAAAGTACAATATTCCTGACTCTGACGCCAGTGAATAAATCCGCAAAATTCTGTATTAAAAGAAATAACAACTATTTTTTTGTTTTTCTTTTTTTTTCATTTGCGTAACCCGGTCTCAAAACTTAAAAAAAAAATGGTCGGGTCACTGGTCCAAACCAGTGACCTGGCTAGCCACTGTTGGACGCATGCGTGATTGGTTCACGCATGCATGCAATAGTAACTAGTTAATTATTCTAGCGAGGCCACTTACCTGGGTGGGCGGCTGCTGGAGGCATCGCTGTTTGCTGTTATTGCGCTATTTCGAAGACAAAGATGAAGACGATGATGAGGTGGCCGGCTGCTGCTGTTCCCCCCTCTGTTTTTGTTTTTCTTCGTCTTCCCTATTATTTCTTTCTTTTCTTTCTTTCTCTTTTTTTTTGGTTCTGTCTTCTGGTTCCCTCTCTCTCAACTAGTCTCGACATTACTGTTGTGGTTGGAAGAAGCTGGTGCTCGGCTGGGACGATGAAGACTCCATTGTTGTCGTTACATGGAAGTGACCACACCTTATTGCTGCTACTGAGGGGTGCTGTTGTCTTGAGTTCAGACTATGGAGAAGGGAGAAGGAGGGTTGCTGGTGCAAGGGCCGGCGAGAAGAGTTTTTACACATTGCTTCAATGGAGGGTGGGACAGTCCACGACTGCCATGCTGATCCTGCTACTGTTGCTCCCAGTGTTGTCATCTTGTTCATGGCCGAAATAGAAGACCACGATAAATTAAAAAATGAAATTAAAAAATTAATAAGAAAAGGTAGCACAAAAAAAACTCGAGTCAGCCTGGGTTTACATGTTAACTCGATTCAACCCGGGTTAGCGACCTGAGTCATGAGATCATGATAAATTAATAGAAATAAAATTAAAAAACAATTATGAAGCCTCACTTTTAACAAATCTAATGTTGAAGGTTGAAATTGAGAAGAAAAAAAAACTAAATCCATGAGACCGATAATAACTCATCAAAAAGAAAATAAAAAGGAATTATGAATCACAATTCTCAAAATAACCTAATAACAAAGGATGAAATTGAAAAAAAAACTAAAAAAAAGGGAAGAAGATTGGGTTGTGGAAGGGTAAAATTAAAGAAAAGAAGAACAAAAAGCGAATAGTGTGCTATAGAAGTGGCTACAATGATTTAGCTACACCTTTTAGTGTTTTGTTAACTAACTATATAATTCACGATTCAATGCCAGTCGGATAAAATTTTATTCAACGCAAAAAAAGAATGTGCAAGCCTCTCCAATGCATTTTTTGACAAAAAAATATATTTATAAATAAAAAATTTTACGCATGCATTTAATTTAATAACTTGATACTAATCTATGCTAAAAAGAATACAAAAATCAATTTGTTAAAAATCAAAGATTAAATTGAAAAATTGAGAGATAGAAGTAGAATAAAATATTTGATCTCCTAACATGAGTTATGGACCCAATTGTATTTAATAAATTTATTTTTTAGAATCAATTTTTTATTTAATAAAACAATCATAAAAAAAAGGCATGGATAGGAAAGAGATGGAATAAAAATAAAGAAAAACAATTTAGGGTTTTATAGAAAAATGCCTACTAATATCATAAAAAATCATTACAATCTAATTCATAAACCAAATAAAAATTATATTATATTTTATTAAAAAAAATCATAAAATTTTGTTGAATTCATTAATTTTAAATAATTTAAGTTAAAAGTGAATACCTACTAAACCATATATTCCATTAATACAATAAATCAATCTATTTTAAATATTTTATATCTAAATAAAAAAAATAAATCTTAAAAAGAGTTAAGCACCTGGGCCTCACACACCTAGCCAATTGAAAGAGTAGGTTATGCACCTAGTCTTATTCTTTTGTTTTGTCCTAAAAGGCAGACCTTAAATTTTTTTTAAATAAAGACAGACGATCTGTCATCTGTTTATATAATTTCTGATCACTAGAAAGGTGATTAGAAAATTGGACAATGGTTTTTTACTCGAAACTTTATTTTTCAATCTATTTTCACAAAAACAAAACCTAATAAGTATTCTTATAATGTCAATAAATCAATTCAAAACACCCTTAAATTTGTCTAAAAATATAAAATCAAACTAGAAATAAAATCCTCTCTCAATCATGATCTTATTTTTATGAAGGAAAAAACACCTCAATGAAAAAAAAAATTATCAAATAGAAATTGTTAATACCAATAACAACGTTTTTTATGATCAGAATGTAGCTAAATAATGACTTTTTAAGATATTATTATTCCCACTCCATATGATCTCGCTCAACATTAATTATAAATATTATTGATAGGCTACATGATAAATTACCTACATATTTTAAAACAGAGAATCTAATGTGATGAGACAAAAAAAAAATTATGATTCAAGTTCACTACCACCAATTTTATCGTGACATTTAGTAGCTTGTAAGATTTAATTTCACTCTTTTATTTTTATTTTGATTACTAATACAAGAAAGTGTGAATTCCTAAAATCTTTCAAGTGGAGTTTTGGTTCATTAAATGCATTTTTTTCCCCTTCGGAATACTCATAAATATATTTTTCTCTAAAATTTAAATATTTTCGTAACAATTCATATTCATACACCCTTAAAATATTATTATCTTACAATCCTTACTCTTCTTTCATAAGTTACCGGTGTGTTGCTACTTCGTAAGAAAAACTTTCTTTTTGTCTTTATCAAAAATCATACCATATGTTGTTAATTAATTAATTGTAATTCGCATGTCGTAAATTGCAAAAAATAATGTCAAATTCCTTCAATTAAAAAAAAATATTTTTTGTAGAATTTTAGTTTTATATTAATATTCTTATAAGTACTAAGATGAATGTGCACAAAAGATATACACATAAAAAAAGGAGCATAAAAAATGGTAAATATAAATTCCAAGAGTTCAAAATTTGTATATTATATTTTTAAATGAAAAATTATAACAAAAGTTAAATGGTATGGAAAAATCATTGTAGATCAAGAGACCTTTTACTGTGAATTATAATAGTAGTTTCACTTTTAATTTCTCATTTTTTTGCGAGACGTTTCTTTGGCTTTCTTTTTCTTTCCTAATGAATGAATGGCGCCCGTGCTATTAAAGAGGTGAGTGTGACGCTTTCCGGTAGCCAAATATGGCCATCCACCGTCTTACTGGATACGCAATCATGCCCCCTTCCACGTGGTATGATACGTGTAGACAAATAATGATTGGATTGCTGCCGGTGATCGATTGTTTGTATTTTTTTTTTCTCTCTCCTGACAACTAAAAAACACAATTATCCTTTTTTTTTTGTTATTTATCAAGTCGGACATGTTTGCTATACCCAAGCACCTGGGCCATGCAACCATATCAGACTCGCGCTCCTAGGTCTGACAATCATGTCAATCCCATGCGCTTGGGACAAAAAAAATTAAAAAATTTTAAAAGCACGATTGGATTGCAAAAATAAACATTGCCTCATTCAAATAAGATTTTTTATTGATATGCAATAGAACTTAACAGCAAACTCTTTTTTGTTTGTGCAGCTTATTTTATAAATTTCTTATATTCGAAGAGGAAAGAATGGAAAAAAAAATATTGAGTTCTAAATGATTTATTTCAAGTCTTCAAAAATAAACCTTCTTTTTCTGTATGCATTGTGGATGAAAATATTAATTTTATGTTTCCATCCAAGTGTTGGACAGTTTTTTAAAGGGTTCATTTTTATTTTTTTTAATTTAAGATGTTATTGCATGATTTAATTGTCAAAGTTTGTTACAAGGAGAGTTTATTCTACATTATAACTATTAGTATATACAAAAATTTGAAATATATAATCATAAGAGAACTTTTGAACTTTTAAATTAATATATTATGACGTAGGAAAAGAAAATATTGTATATGTGAAAGACTTATTGTTCTTTTAACTATCTTAATTTGTGTAATTTTATAGATGATTCCTTCACTAAAATTAGAGGTTAATAAAAAAAAAATTGAATGAACTTTAGGGATGCGTGATGCAAACCCGCGTCTGGATTTGGCAACCACACCATACCCAAGCTACTTGGGTCTAACAACCATATTTAGATCTGACATGGTTGTCAGACCCAGACATGTCAGACCCAAGTGTGAGTCTAGCATTGCTGTCAAACTCATGTATCTTGAGTTTGACAAAGAGTTGAGTGAAGGTTTAAAAATTAATTCACATGGTTAGATTTAATAACACTATTAAAACATTTTTTATATTCTTAATTTTTTATATATTTTTTTAAAAAATTTAATATTAATAAGCTGTAGAGTGCCG
>Ga0325402_1003344_pt1 | contig 14446 bp, 11 predicted proteins | sample PopdelMetagenome_22_FD_207212 | JGI IMG/M metagenome (GOLD analysis project Ga0325402, IMG submission 207212) | Populus deltoides microbial communities from Bellville, Georgia, United States - Xylem-PdKOR-R3 | ecosystem: Host-associated > Plants > Phyllosphere > Stem > Wood/Secondary xylem... | reverse complement strand
CGCTCTCCCTGTCCCCATACCAGTGCTTCGCAGCAGAGCCAAATTGTTTCGCTAGAAAAACAAATGCATATTCCCAGTGAAGCTCCACAAGTATTGAGAACCAGTTTCTTCTTCCAAGGACCTGGATCACAGCAAATTGTTGGCCATGTTCCTTGGGTTAGCACATCTTGTTCACGCTTGAGGAGCAGCTAAACGAAATTAGAAATATAGTTCCGTTGCAGCAAAGGAGCAACTAATCAAAGCATTTACATAGACTGATATCATTTCATTCTTTCCTTTCTGTAAGTTGAACCGTGGTATCTTATTCTTATACATGACCTTGATGCGAGTAAAGAAGACATCTCTTCAATAAAAACCGAGGATGATTGCATGTTACAATGGTACAATTTCACATACAAGTAGGATTCATTTTGGAGTTTCCTCTTCATTCTCCTATTTCTGTTGGATCTTGAGTAGTCCCCTGACAGAGCAGCAGTCCTCACCCCACACAAACAAATGAATGACTTAAGAGGAAGGCATCTTCCACCTTCCTCTTCCAAAGCAAGGATGCCTCTTGGAATCTTGAAAAGGAACAAAAACCAAACAAACAGACAGTACACCAAAATGTCAGCTATCACCAAAATTAGCCATGGAGGATGGTTGAGGCTGCTGGATATGAGCCTCAGTTTGTGCCTGAGAGTGATTTTGTTGCTCAACAAATCTGCTTATACGCTCAAGCAACTGTTGAGCCTTCCTCTTTCCCCGGTCTGTGCCATTTTGTGCCAAATCCACCAGCGGTACCATAACTCCACATTCTTGTGCCTCTACCATATGTTTCTGGTCTCCAGAACAAAGATGCACCAACACTGCTGCTGCATTCTCTCTGTTCCTGGGTGACCCATTCCTGATAACTTCCACCAAAACTGGCACTGCCTCTGCAGCTCCAATGGTTGCCTTCCCTTCAGGGTGGCTAGCCAGTATTGCTAGTATAGCCAGTGCCTCATCCACCATTCCACCTCCGGTTTCTGTTAATAGACACATCAATGTGGGCACAACTCCGGCCCTCACTGCCTTTCCCTTGTTCCCCTGGTAGATGCACAAGTTGAAAAGTGCAGTCGCTGCATCCTTCTTCCCCCTTTGTGTACCTTCACTTAGAAGTGTCACCAGAGGTGGGATAGCCCCCAGAAAACCAATTGTAACCTTATTTTCATCCACAACTGAAAGGCTGAAAAGGGTGGCTGCGGCATTTTCTCGAGCTTCCATGCTGCCCTTCTTGAGCACATGCACAATACCAGGAACTGCCCCAGCTGATACAATGCTTCCTTTGTTATCTTCACATATGGAGAGGTTAAGGAGCGCTGTAATTGCATGCTCTTGGATGCGAGGGTCAGGTGTCAAGAGGAGGCCAACAAGGAGAGGGATTGCACCAGCTTGAGCAATAGCCACACGATTATCAGCATTGTGCTTGGCAAGAAGACGGATCTCCCCAGCAGCAGACCGCTGGTCTTCTAGGCAGCCAGATTTAAGCTTGTGGAGGAGAATTTCAATCTTTGTACGCTCAGCAGGTGAGCAAGTAGATACAGTTCTGCTGGGCCTTTTTGGTGGCTCAATGCCATTGGCTTCACACCATTGCGCTATGAGGCTTCGTAGAACAAAGTTGGGTGTTGGAGCAGTACTAATGAGTTTCTGTTGCGTCTTTGGACAAGTGTCATGTCCTGCTCCCAGCCATTTCTCAATGCAGGAACGTTCATAGGTCTATAATTGACAGAGAAGATATGTTAAAAAGGACAGCCATAGAAAAATGTATAAGCAAGTCCCTCAGTTTATACAGGGCGAGGACCAAGCAAGAGATCTAGTAAAAGATCAATCAGCTATCAACCCCCCAGAAGTTTGTTGCCCTCCTACCCGAGAAGCAGCAAACCATCAGATTTGTTTTTGCAAGTTTCCCGTCTTTTTGAAGCAACTTAAAAGTGATTATTGGAGGACAAGAATCCTCCTCTGATAACTCTACACCTTCAAATCTCAAATAAAGGTCTCATCTAAGGGAAGATCTTAATTAGTAGATGCTGTGACCTAACTGTTTCAATGCACATAACAAGTTTTATCTAAGCATATGGCACTTTCTGTAGACATTCTATAATTGTGGTTGAAAAATGGAAGATGGAGGCAAGGGCTGAAACTTCACATCATCAAATCACAGACAAAAACACATGAAAAACAGAAATTAATTTTCAACCATTGTTTAGGACATCATAGGATAGAAGATTCGGGATCCATATACCTGCCCTGTTGAAACAATTACAGGATCCTTCATCAATTCCAGGGATATTGGACAGCGAAAATCATCTGGTATAACTGGCATCTGGTGACTTCCATCAACAATAGCTTGTCCACTGCCACTTGGGGGAAGATTCTTTTCTCTTTCAGGTGCATCCAGGTTTGGGTTTTCTGTTTGCACAAAATCTTTAATTTTCTTCAAAAGCATCGACATCTTCTCAATGCTCTCCCCAGGATCTCCTCCAGTAGCAGCAACCATCTCATGCAAAGCTAGAGACTCTTGTGTAAGGTCAGCTATTCCCATCAATTGTAATTTTTCAGATATTCTTCTTAGGACAGCAAGATCTGATGCTGAATCATTGGTCTTGTTGTAAAGGGACAAGAGATCTTCATGCAGCTCAACATCGGTAGCATCGACCCTTCCTTTGGCTCTTCTAAATTGAGCAAGGACAAGCTCAACCTGAAATCAAAGTTTACTTTTAAAAAAGAAAAAGAACAAAAAAAGATGTATAATATAACAAATACAATAACAGGGACAAATTGATGCAAGGAGCTGTAAGGACCACTCATATTCTAGTTAAAATGAAGCAGGTGTAGTTTTAAAACGTGACAGGATCATCTTAGGATCTTTGAACCATAAATTTTTTGAAAATGTCAAGAAGAAAAACAGTGAAGTCTCACTAAGCTCCTTTGACGGTTATGATTCCCAAGAAATCACCTCAACATTATGCAATGCATATGACATAAAATCTCAACTATCACAGGGCAGAATATTAACTTGTTGGTTCTGGGCTATCTACATCCCCAAATATATACATAAACAAATAATTTTCAACCTGTTCCTTAACTTCATCAGATATGTCCAGGCCTTCATAGGAAATTCCACTTAGAGCTTGCTCCAATTTAGCTGTCACCTCATGGTATTTATTCATAATTTGTTCCCTCTCTAGGACCTGAAAGCAAAATAAACCCGGTGATTTTGGAAGAAAAAAGAACAAAGAAAACTAGGTAGCTTGCAGGAGCCATGACAGACCAAACCATAACCTAAATAGCACTTTGAAAATATTACCGAATTTTGCCTCTACTCTTTTGCAATAAGAATAACGGAGGACTTGTATAATAACACCAGGGCATGGTAATATTTAACAATAAATATACAAACGATGCAACATTACAAACAATATAGAATATACATTATACACATAGGATTGAGGAAGTTGACATTGATATAAAGATAAACAAAATGTTCCAATGCTTAAAGCCATTCCATCAATGAATCGGCATCAGCTGAAAATCTTTAGACAAGTCTCTGCACAGTATTTGTATACAATGCCGTGGTTAAAGGAAAAAGAAACAAACAAAAGCATAAAATATTCCAATTCTGAAATGCCACAGCATTTTCTTTCACGGTAGGCAATTTTATGGCTCCCCTTCTCTATTATTTTATTTTTCCTGTATGACATATTGCCTATGAACCCATACCAAAGTACCGGCGGTATGCTGTGGCATGACATAAAATTGCAATCCAAAGACCTCGACAAGAAAGGTTTTGACAACAACTCGCCCAAAAAAAGTCAATCCAGAACATTCACTGGGTTGTATTCAGTAATATGCATGATCAAAATCCAAAACCCCACGAACCAGCTCCATACAAAGAAATCAATGTCCCATCAACAGAGTCTCTACAATCAGATAAGGAACTAAAATAGAAAATGAGAAAAAAATTATAGAAAAAAACACAAACCATGTAAATCTTGCTTCCTTCGCAACCAAATATAAGCAAATCTTTAGCAGAATCCAAAGCTTGTTTGAGCAAAACAAGAGCTTTGAGAGTTTGTTGAGGGATGATGGAGTCTTTGCTGTCTCTAATCTCTTCCAACATTGGTATCAACAACTTCAACCTCCTGGCTAGATTGCAATACTGTTTCTTGACCGTACATCTGTAATCTGAGATCGAAGCAATCTTGTTCACTGTCTCAATCAAAATCTCTACTACCTCAACTCCTCCTTTCTCTTCTTCCTCCATTGCTATAACCCAAAGAATACAAAACCAATCAGTCAGATCTATCACTGCACTAGCAGATACTCGTTTGCTGAACCGGATTAGTGAAATCCTAGCAGGCCAATTGCCATAGTCGTCTCTTTGTCTCTGTCTACACGGGAGACTTTTAGAGAGAGCGAGCCAGCCCTTTTCCTTGTGGCGCGGCTAGATTGAGCTAACCGGGTAAACGTAGCGGTTGATTGATTCGGTTAAAAAAATAAAAACGTTCACAGAGACAGCGAGTGCTGTTTCACACGATGGGTGAGATCAGAAACAGTTCCGCAGTAATTTAATGCGATTGACAAAAAAGAATCAAGGTGGAGTGGGCTGGCTGGAGGTGGGGAAACTCCAGCACAAGGTCACTGGAATCTTAAGCGGTCCATATGCGTGTTGTAAAGATAATGTACATGAAGTTTTTCTAATTTGATTTTTAAACTTTTTTATTTTTGATGATTTAGTTATAATCCAAGCCAATTGATTTTGATTTTTATAAAAATATAAAATAAAAAAATATAAACTTAAATGAAAAGGATGTCAAATATAGATGGCATGCCATAAGTTTTGTAAAAGATGCAATTTGGTCCTTAAACTTTAAAAATCATACAAATTATATAATTTTAATACCTTAATATTTTTCAATTCAATTTTGATATAAAAGTTCTTTTTTATTTTTTTAACCCCTGATTAAAAGAGTAGAGAAAAGGATTGCTGGATTCTAGTGGTAGAGAGAGAGAAATGTTGTTGATGCATATTTAGACCACCAAAATTGATAATATTTGTGTCAAACAGTTTCATTTGATTAGGGAGTATATTAGGTGTTTTTTTACCTTTAAAGTTCGTGAAAAAAAAGATTTGAGCTTGGGTTGATTTTGGATTCGGGTTGATTTTGGTTTTTTTGGTGGTTTTTTTAGGACATAGATAAGTTAATTATGGTTCTTATGATGTTTTAGGTCAAAAATAGGTTGAAAATTGATTTTTAGGTAAAAAAAACTTAAGTCATGATTTTTCAACCACTGGGCAAATCACACGACTCGTCGTCTGATTTTTGTTTTCAAAATAATTTGGGGTCAATAACATGTCATCCACCCCAGTTGCAAAAAAAAAAAAAAAGGGCCAAACACACTTAGGCTAGGCACATTGTCAAGCCTATCGTGGCTGAGTCTGGCATTGGCCATACCCAATACACCAAGATCTTGACACACTGTCAAGCCTAATTATAGATGGGTGTGGCTAGCGCCAGACCCAACACACCTTCACTAGGGTGTGTTGTGTTCTGAAAAATTTATACCTATAAGTTTTTCTTGATCCGGTGGTTTTTGGTAAAAATATACCGATAAAATATCGGTTCATCATTAGCCAGCCAGTCTTTGCGATATAATAATAAGCGAAGACTTTAATTAATTTTCTAGTTTGGGTAGAGAAATGAGTTTTGCTCGTATAAAAAAGAGGTATATAAAAAAGGGATATAATAAAATATGCATCTGAACCAGAAGAAATTCTTTCAGACATAAAATATCAAGAATCTATACTTGGAAAAATTATAAGAGATCATGGATACCATGCCTATCATCTATACAAATTCCTAAGTGATTATATGGAACCTAGAGAGGATGAACCTAAGAAATTTCTAAGTGATTATAGGTTTTTTGGAAAGTGAGTGCTTGTAGCTTTCCCAACATTGTTATGAGGCTTAAGAGTCCTCCACTAAAGAGTGGTCATCATGATCTTTTTTTTTAATTTTTTAACGAGGTATGAGAGCCCCTCACTGAAAAGTGGTGATTAAATGATGTTACTATCTATACTAGAGAGACCAAGTCCATCCCTTGAAGAGTGATACATATAGCATTAAAGAGATCAAGTCCATACCTTGAAGATTGGTATATATAGCATTAGGGAGATCACATACATCCCTCGGAGATTGGTGCATATAGCATCAGAGAGACTACATCTATCCCTTGAAGATTGGTGCATATAACATTGGGGAGATCATATCCATCCTTGAGAGATTGGTGCATATAGCACTGGGGAGACTGAGTCTATTTCTTGGAGATTGGTGCATACAGCAATGGAGAGATTGTGTCTATCCCTTAAAGCTTGGTGCATATAGCATTGGAGATGTCATATTCATCCCTTAGATATTTGTGCATATAGTACTTGGGAGACTATATCTATCCCTTGGAGATTGGTGTATATAACACTGGGAAGATCACATTCATTCTTTGAAGATTGATACATATAACACTAGGGAGATCACATTTATCCTTGGAGATTGATGCATATAGCACTGGGAAGACTACGTCTATCCCCTAGAGATCGATGCATATAGCATTGAGGAGATGACTTTCATCCCCTGGAGATTGGTGCATATAGCACTGGGAAGATTACGGCTATCCCATGAAGATTGGTGCATAAAGCACTAAAGAGATCACTTTCATCCCCTGAAGATTGGTGCATATGGCATTAAGGAGACTATGTCTATCCCTTCCTAAGAGAATTGCACCTTTTTAGGATAAGTGTTGAGAGGCTTTCAATCATCACCTGGAGAAAATAAAAGGTCATTTTGAATAAGTCATTCATATTCAAGAAACTTATATTTTTATCAAGGATTATACATCTTGAAATGATCTAAGTGATAGGTATGGAAGAGGTTCTTAGAAGGAAACATGTCTTGGAGGTGACACTAAGATGTTTGCTTAGAATACTTCGATTACTTCACTTGGAAGGTCAATCACGTTGGTTGTCCTTGTAAAAACAAGGAGGTCCATTTAGTAGTAAATTGATTTTTTCAATCTGTATGTGATTTTCCATGAATTGCTTCATTTTGGACAAGCTTTTATTTGGTAAGGTATAAAGTTTTCTCTAGAGAGCATGTTCACATACTCTTCTTATTAAGGCTTCTAGGGTCATTGGCTCAATCAATTCTTCTACCTTGAACATCTTCTCGTTGAATCTCTTTAAATATGCTCCTGTAAACCCTTCCTCTTGTTGGGCAACACAAAAAAGGTCCGTGGAGTCTTTTTTTTTTTTTTTTTTGCAGGTATGCTGATGCTAAAGTATGCCATTAGCTTAACACATTGGTTATTGAATCCTTCAATAAAGTTTAGTTCCAAGTTGTTATACCAAGCACATGTAGATCCTCTAAAGGTTGTAGGGAGTATCTTTCATATTAAGTCACGATCTTGGATGATCAATTCCAAGCTACTGCGTATATTTTGTACATGCTCTCTTGGGTCAACCAAACCATCATAGTTGTCCAAACTCGTTTTCATAGAAATATAGTCTTTAGGGAGTCAAGTGCTCAATATGTGTTTGGACAAGGGAGAAACTCTCTACTGATGGGGGTTATAGACATTTCCTTAGGTATGCTCATACATAAATTGTCTCATAATTTTTTTGTTCGTTGGGCTCTTAGAAGCCTAGAGAGCTTGGCATAAAATGATAGTTATAGTAACCATGGTTCATCCTATAGTAGCTAAGGGGAGTACACTCGGAGTATTTATTATGTGCATGGGTGTGGCAACGATCCCTTGAGAGACTTCTATAATTATCATTTTTATAGTCTCTTTGTGCAACCGGTGGTCGTAGCGCTAAGGCATTGTGTGTTATTAATGGTGTTAAGACTTATTGGGGTGGCAAGGTCTTATTTTTTCATTGAGTTGCCAACACGGTCTAGGTGAGGAGTTGCACTTGACTAGTGAGTTGTTGAAGCTCTTGCTAGGTAAGAGTGTTCATGGCCACGAGTTGATTTGTCCTGCATCCTAACCCATGCGGGCATTGGTTGTGTGCCATGAAATGCCCTGAAAATATTAAAAAACAAGTTTTAGGAAGAAACCAATGGCTTTTTTATCAACCTTCTTATAAATGACGCCACTAATGAAATCCTAAATATCCAAGTGAGCTAGGAATAAGGCTTCCGGGTTGAATAATCAATTGGTCCTAACAATCTCATCCATTCTCCCTAGCTAAGGTGGTTGATAGCTTATATTTGATACTTGGTAGACGAAGATGGCTTGTGGCTAATATCTGTAAAAGGTCTCTTTTAATGGAGGTGGGGATTTTCCGATACTTAACTAAGTATCTTTTAAAGAGAAAAAATACAATAATATTCTAGAGAAAGATGCTCTAAAAATATATATGTAATAGAGAATAAAGATTGTGAACTTTTGTTCTGAAGTTCTCATTATGTATTTATAGCCCATGAGTCTTGTCCTTTTGTAGAGAGGAGGGATTGAAGTGTAATTTCATTTTTGTGATATTTTAAGTTGTATTGTGAATTGTATTCCAGTTATTTTATCCAACTAAAAGATGGTGACATGGCTAGTCATAAAAGACTTTAATACATCTAATGATCTTGATAGAGTATTGACTTGTTTAATTAAGTCTATTTATTGAGAAATAATTCCTCTATGATTTTATATAAAAATTTATAGAATTGATGGTGTTAGACCCAATCAACTCTCCAACACGCCTGGGTTAGACACACTGTCAAACCCATTTGTGATTGGGTCTAGCCAGTGCCAGACCCAGCACGCTTGGGCTAGGCACACTATTGAGCCCATTCGTGGTTGGGTCTGGCTAGCACTAGACCTATCATGTTTGGGGCTTAGCATACTATCAAGCTTAATCATGGCTAGGTCTAGCATTGGTCATATCCAATGTGCATGGGTCTTGGTACACTGTCAAACTTAATTGTGACTGGGTCTAACTAGCAGCAGACATAACGTGTCTGTGGCTTGGCACACTTCCAAACTCAATTATGGTTGGGTCTGGCGCTATTTGGCTAGTGGCAGACTCAACATACCTTCACTAGAACATGTTTGTATTTTAAAAAATTTATAACCATAAGTTTTTTTAATTTAATATTTTTTAATAAGATATACCGATAAAAATTTGATTCATTAGTGTTAATAAACATGAACTTGAATGAGCATGGTTCATGTCTGGCAACTAAATAAAATTATTATTGTACTGGAAGACTGGACTTGAAAATCAAAGTGTATATGGCTACTAATCTGAATAAGAGAAATCATCGAACATCGGTCCTTTTCCATTCAAACAACCATTCTCGCTTTCGTAAGATCATGGCATGGTTTGGTATTCGAGAAAGAGTAATGCTGCCGAGAAGGTCGATCGACTTGATAAACCAATTGATTGCTGTTAATTATGAAGCTTTGTCTTTGTAGGAGCTTCTTATACATCCAATTCGAGATAGAATTTGTTTTGGGTAAAATCTTTTATTGATAAACTTTTTTTTCTGTATTCATTTTGTATAAAATACTTTTAAGAAAAAACTGGTCGAGATTCTGTTAATGTCAAACTTAAAAACTTTTAAAACTTATTTTAAACTTATAAGATTATATAAGATATATTAATGAGAATAGTTGACTCAAAATTTTAAATTAATAAATAATATAGCTACTTAGAACCACTCATAACCATTCATCTCTCAATCCATGAAAGTGATATAAAATATATTAATAAGAATAATTGATTCAAAATTTTAAATTAATAAATAATATAGCTACTTAGAACCACTCACAACCATTCATCTCTCAATCCATGAAAGTGATTATATCTCACAATTGGTCTTTTATAATATAATGTTAAAGTTTTAATAACTAAAAAAACACATGTCTAGTTCATAATACTTTTATAGTTTTAATTAAATTAAAAACTTTATAATAAGATATTGGAGAGTTAATGTGTTAGTAAATGAATATAAAATCATTTGGGTATTATGAACACATATTATTATAATAAGGTATCATGAACACACATTTACTAACACATTTGTTAAAACTTTTTTTAAGTTTAAAGAATTTTTATTTTAACAAATGTGTTAGTAAATGAATATAAAATCATTTTTAAAATCTTATTTATTAGCATATTGACAAACCACACAATATATAGAAGCTACGTAGATAAGTAATCTACGCTACATTACGGGTCGGTCAAAATTTCTTAAGCATGCAAAAAGATGCTTAGACGACGATAATATTTTTAAAGAAGCAAGAAAAATTCGATACTCAAGTCATTAACTTGACTCGATTCAATAAGACCAAGTGGTTTAATAATTTGATTTAAATTATAGGCAACAATAATAGACAAACCGTAAAAGAATATCTGGCAACAATCAACCAAAACAATTAAGCCACCAATATTATACCCAGAAGGAAAAGAAAAGAAAAGAAAAAGATCGTTGGAAACCTATCGTCACTCCATTGTGAACATCGACTACCACAAAAGAGTTTGTTGAGATGGTTCAAACCTGATTGCAACATTCTAGATAGCGACATAAAAAGAAGTCACATTAGTCGCTAAAGCAACATTCCAAAAAAGCAAATGGAACAAAATAAAATGAAGTGAGCATCCACCTATATTCAATAAATCAATTCTATTTAATTCAAGAATAAAATGTGTTGTAAAAAAATAAATTTAATAAAGAATAACAAATAAAAAAGACACGAGGTAACCTAATAAATAAAAAATGATAAAACCTAGGTTATAGAAAGCATAAAAAAAAAATCAGAGCTCAATCTTCAATGAAATTAATATTGAATTATGAAATTGAAAAAAATCAATTTAGAAAAATGATAAAAAAAAAAAACCAAAGCAATCTTAGGCAAACCTCATAAAGCCGAGTTTATTTTCAAAGCTTGTAGCTTATGAAATCTTAGACACGGGGTTCACCAAGAATATCACATTCAAACCAATTTAATGTCAAAGAATTAAATTAGGTAAAAAGTTACTAGTTTTGATGTTTTCCAAAGAAAAAAAATAACAACAACAACAGTCAAAAGAATAAGGATGAAATCTATTAAGGAAACAAATTATGGAGGGTGGAATAAAAAAAAATGCAACTCAAAAAATTATCATAGATTACAAAAAAAAAAATAGCAATTAAAAGAATGGGGACCAAATTTGACAAAACAAAAAATTGAACGATGATGAAATTAAAAAAATTAATTCAATGAATTATTTTAAAAAAATCATAACCAAAAGAAGATGGACTAAATAAAAAAGAAATAAATGTTTAGGGGCTAACTTGAAAATCAAGTTGTGGGGCATAAAGACCGAGGTTGAGAGCGAGAATAAAAGAAAAGGAAATTATTGTCGATGACAAACTAGAGTTCTTATCAATGCATGCATCATATATCCATGAAAGAAATACCAAGATGAAGTTGAGGCAATCCTAGAATGGTCTTTTTGGCTATTGAAATCATATTGGTGAATATTATGGTCAAACATATACTAAAAAGGTATGTTGACATTTAACTAGAAAATGTCAAGAATTTTTTTATTTTGGTTCTTAAAATATTTTAAATTTTATTTTTTTAATTTTATTCTCCAACATTGGATTTATTGAATATTGAACTTTATAATTTTTTTTATTTGATTTCTATGGAGTTATCCCGATCTAATAACTCGAATCGTGAGTTTTATGGGTTAACTGTGTTAATTCAGATTATTTTTTTGGTTATTTTTTTAATTATTTTTATTTCAACTTCATCCTTCAACATTTAATTGATTGAGAATTGAGCTTCATAATTATTTTTTTATTTACTTTTTATGGGGTTATCATTGTCTTATTACATGAGTCATGAGTTTTACGGGTTAGCCAAGTTGTCTCGGGTTTTTTTAATTGATTTTTTTTCAATTTCATCATTCACATTAGGTTTGTTGATAATTGAATTTTATAATTTTTTTTTCTATGGAATTATCTTGGTCTCCTAACTCAGGTTTGGTAGGTTAACTTGGATTAACTCGGGTAATTTTTTTTGTCATTTTTCTTATTTGATTTTTTCTTAATTTTATCATTTAACATTGGGTTGATTGAGAATTGAGCTTCATATTTATTTTTCTATGAGGTTATCATGATCTTATAACTCAGGTCGCGGGCTAGGCTGATTGGCTCGAGTTTTTTTGTTTCTTTTTTAGTTATTTTCTTTTTAATTTTATCCCTTAATATTGGGTTATTGAGAGAATTAATCTTTATAATTTATTTTGGTTTACGTTCTATGAAGTTATCTCAATCTCATAACCCATGTCACAAGTTTGCTTGGTTGACTCGGGTGGGTTTTTGTGTTATTTTTTAATAGATTTTTTTTTTAATTTCATCTTTCAATATTAAGTTAATTAAGAATTGAGCTTCATATATAACTTGTTTCAATTTTCTTTCATGGATTATCCCAATCTCAATCTCAAGATCCAAGTTTAACAGATTAACCCGAGTTGATTCAATTCATTTTTTTAGTTGAATTTTATTTTTAATTTCATCATCCGATATTAGATTAGTTGAGAATTGGGTTTAATATTTTTTTTCTATAGAGTTATCAAGGTCTCATAACCTGGGTAACAAATTTAACAAGTTAACCTGAGTTGATCCAAGTCGATCTCATATATTGTTGTTTCAATATTTAAAAAAAGATGTCTTGATTTATTTTTTTTATAATCAAACTATATTTTTGTCGATTAACTAGTTTATTTTTAAATGTATCATATTAACCATATTACATTAAATCAAATCATTTTATAATTAAAAAAATCTAAAAAACATATTAACAACATTGAATATTTTTTTATATAAAAAATCTCACCCAGTAGCACGAGTAATGATCTAATTGTTATTTTAAACTATCTTGCAAAGAAATTAAATAATAGTTAAGAATGATGGATCAATGAGAATTCTAGACCAAATACTTATTAATCTTTTATTAATAACACGTTTTTCTTCCTTTTTACATCATGACAAACACAATCATATTCTCACACTTTTTTATCCATTTTTATTGCTTCTCACACTCGGGTTTAGACATGTTATAAAATATGATTTAGCCTGAAATCTCAATGGCCTTGACCTCGGCCTTCTTTTCCTCTGCCTTGGGAATAGTCACAGTAAGCACTCCATTCTCAATGCTGGCTTTCACTTGATCCATCTTTGCGTTCCCTGGCAACCTGAACCTGCGTAAAAACTTGCCGCTGCTCCTCTCAATTCGATGCCACTTATCATTTTTTCCCTCCGGTTCTTTGCTCCTCTCTCCACTGATTTGCAGGATTCTACCCTCTTCCACCTCCACTTTGACCTCCTCTTTCTTTAGCCCCGGAAGGTCAGCTTTGAAAACGTGAGCTTCTGGAGTCTCTTTCCAATCGATTCTTGCATTGACAAAAGCTGATGTTTCGCCAGTTGAGGCAGGAACATTGGCCAGTGTAGAAGATAAGAGGCCCTCGAAAGGATCCCAAATGTCGAGAGAAAATGGATCGAACACGTTGGTCTTTCGGCTGCCGAAGAAGCTAGGAATGAGGGATGCCATGGTTGGAAGTAACTAGATAGAAACAACAAATTTTATAGAAAATCAGAGGACTGCTGAGGATTTTTACTTCGATTAGTTAACGACGAAATGAAACAAGCTATATATAGGGGTGGGAAGAGGCTTCTAGCTTTAAAAAATCAAGAAAAAGAAAGAGCATTCTAGCACTTTGTTGCTCCATCCCTTGAATCATCACATCACCTCTAAATATTATTTTATTATCTATATCAATAATAATCGATGGAAGCTTCCTTTTCTTCTCCACTCTTCTACTCCCTTCGGTGGAACGATCCTTTTCCGAAGAAGCTACTGGAACTACATTGGCACACAAGTAGGTCAAGATTGTATATGTATATATATAAAAAGAAAACAAATTTCGCGCAGCCAAAACAAAGCTTTTATCGAGTATATAAATTTTCTTTCTTTCGAATTTATGTTGCTACGATGGTGTCGCTTGCATATAAGTGAAGTGATATCACATGTAGAATTTTCTTGTATGCTTTTCTTCTTTTTATCTAGCCTTATGATATAATGCATATGACCTTTGATTGTATAATACTTTATTTTTTCTTCCAGAATCACTCTTCAAGAAAAGAGATTATTAGGAATTTAGAATTATTCTGTTCGCTTAGTAAAATAGAATTACTGGAGAAGAATCATTTTGTGTTCGTTGCTTCCCTGAGGAATCTAAATATATTATTATTGTTATTGTTGGTTGTCACATAGAATAAACTAGCTTTTTTGCTCGTTCTGTATTACGATTCGGTGATTTTTTCAGCCTAAAAAAATGTTAAGATGTTAGTGTATACCAAAATATTTTTAAAATACTTAAATGATAATA
>Ga0325402_1003341_pt1 | contig 14449 bp, 15 predicted proteins | sample PopdelMetagenome_22_FD_207212 | JGI IMG/M metagenome (GOLD analysis project Ga0325402, IMG submission 207212) | Populus deltoides microbial communities from Bellville, Georgia, United States - Xylem-PdKOR-R3 | ecosystem: Host-associated > Plants > Phyllosphere > Stem > Wood/Secondary xylem... | reverse complement strand
TACCTATTCAGTGCTGATTTGGTTTGTTGCCTAATCAGTGCTTGATTTCCTTAACACTCCCCCTCAAGTTGGAGTGTATATTAATTATACCTAACTTGCTAAGTAAATTCTCAAACTGTGTGGAGCTTAATGGCTTAGTAAATAAGTCTGCTGGTTGCTGTGTAGTTCGAATGTAGGATGTCTGAATCATTCCTGCTTGAATCTTCTCACGTATCAAGTGACAATCTATTTTGATGTGCTTTGTTCGCTCATGAAATACTGGATTTGATGCGATGTGCATTGCTGCTTGATTATCACAGAACAGAGTCACTGGCTGTGTGTGATTTATCTTCAAGTCCTTTAAAATATTTTTCAGCCATGTAATCTCGCAGCATGTAGTAGCAATAGAGCGGTATTCTGCCTCTGCACTTGAACGTGATACCGTCGTCTGTTTCTTGGTCCTCCAAGAAATAGGTGCTCCTCCAAGTAAAATGCAATAACTGGTAACTGATCTCCTTGTGTCCTTACAACGAGCCCAATTAGCATCACAAAATGCTTGTAATTGAAGGTTACTCGTGGATGGTAACATGATGCCTTGTCCAGGTGTTTGATTGATATATTTGAGGACTTGATGAGCTACTGCTAGATGGGGTTGCTGAGGTTTGTCCATGAACTGACTTAAGATGTGCACAACATAAGTCAAGTCGGGTCTAGTTATAGTCAGATATATCAACCTTCCAACTAACCTTCTGTATGCTGATCCATCCTCCAAGAGCTTCCTATTAGATTGTGTTAATGATACATTTTGGTCCAAAGGAAACCGGGATGGCTTGGCACCCAAAAATCCTGTATCATTCAAAATGTCGAGGGCGTATTTTCTCTGTGACAAGCTGATCCCATTCTGTGATCTTGCAACTTATATGCCAAGGAAGTACTTAAGTTGTCCCAAGTCTTTCAGCTTGAATTGTTTGGACAAGAAAAGCTTGGTGTTCTCTATGTCCTGCAAATTGTTTCCAGCCAATATCACATCATCCACATATATCAGTAATGCTAGAAAGTTACCCTGATAGCTGCGGACGAACAAAGAATAATCAGATAAAGACTGGAGGAATCTTGAGCCTTGAGTGCATTGGACAACTTGGTAAACCACTGTCTAGAGGCTTGTTTCAAGCCATATAGGGATTTATGGAGCTTACAAACTCGTGTCTCCCCCTTTCGTCCGAAGCCAGGAGGCAGTGACATATAAACATCCTCATCCAATTCGCCATTCAAGAATGCATTGTGGACATATAATTGGTGGAGATGCCAACCATGCAAAGCTGCCATACTGAGTAAGACACGGACAATGACCATTTTTGCGACAGGGGCGAAGGTTTCCTGGTAATCAACTCCTTCAATTTGGCTGTATCCCTTAGCCACCAGCCAGGCCTTATACCGTTCAACTGTCCCATCAGCTTTCAACTTGATCTTGTAGACCCATTTACAGCCGATTGGCCGTTTATGAGAAGGCAAGGGAACCAAGCTCCAAGTTCCAGTAGCTTGTAAAGCAGCGATTTCAAGATGTATGGCCTCACGCCACTGTGGATGCTGAACAGCCTGGGAAAAACTGGTAGGTTCTTTGAGAAGGGTGAGTTGAGTGGTAAAAGCTTTATGATTGGAAGAAAGATGAGCATAAGATAAGTAAGAATAGAGAGGATAAGCAATACCTGAAGTGTGAACCAAGTTCGTGGAGGATGATGGTTTAGTCCTTGAAGGGAGGGTCATGCCGAGGTGAAAGTCCTGCAGATAAGAAGGAGTGGTAATCGATCGATGGCCACGACGAAGAGGTTGAGTGGGAATAGGAGAGGAGTCGGGTTGAGTGATCTGTGAGGAATCAAGTATGTGTGGGGTAGGGGTGGCTGGAGAGGGAAGAGCATTGAGTGTTTGATGGGTAATAGGAGGAGGGGGTGCAAAGTCTATTTCAAAAGGTAAAAATGAATTGGGAGTGGGAGAAGTACCAGCACATGGTGTGAGGGAAGGAAATATATTTTCAAAGAAAACGACATCCCTTGATATTATGACCCATTTTGTAGCTAGATCAAAGACTCGATATCCCTTTTTCCCATAAGGATATCCAAGAAAAATACATTTAGATGCTCGAGGATCAAATTTGGAGCGACTCTGTGCATGAGTGGAAACAAAACATAAGCAACCAAATACTCGTAAGTGTGAATAATTGAGAATTATGTTAAATAATTTTTCATATGGTGTCTTTCTGTGGAGAATGGGGGTTGGTGTGCGATTGATGAGGTAAACGAAACAAGTATAGCATCACCCCAAAATTGATGAGAAAGACCAGCCTGAATAAGTAAGGCACGTGCCATATTTAACAAATGTCTATGTTTACGTTCAGCAACACCATTTTGTTGTGGAGTATTAATGCAACTAGTTTGGTGAATGATACCTTTATTAGCATAAAAGCTTTCGAGTTTGAATTCAAGACCATTGTCACTACGAATAATATTGACCTTGAAATCAAATTGATTTTCAACCATGTTGATGAAGTTGACTAAAAGATCCTTAGTGTCTGATTTGTGTTTCATAAGATAAATCCATGTGCATCTAGCGTGATCATCAACGATAGTGAGAAAATATTTTGCACTTGAAATAGAAGCAACTTTATAACCACCCAAAATGTCAACATGGATTAAATCAAATGGAGATGTACTGGTAATGGAACTTGAAGAAAATGGAAGTCTTGTTTGTTTTGCTAACGGATAAATTAAACATTTGTCATGAGAACAAGAATTAACTTTAGGAAATAACTAGGATACTTTGGCTGAGGGATGTCCAAGACGTTGATGCCAAAGGTTCGAATGAAGATTTTGGGCATGGTTGCATGTTCCTTTCTTGGCTTGGTCGAGAAAATATAGACCCTCCCTTTCAATTCCCGTCCCAATCATCTTCCCCGAATGTAGGTCCTGAATCACACAAAACTGGCTTAGAAAGATGGTTATACAAGAGGAATCAGATGCAAGCTTGCTAATTGAAATTAAGTTCAATCGGAAATATGGGACACACAAAACATTGTCAAGAATTAAATCAGAGGATAGGTGAACTCTGCCAATATGAGTTACTTGAGTTATTGACCCATTCGGTAATTCAACAGTGTGGCCAATGACAGGTCTTGAGTATGTGAATAGGTTTTGATCAGAAATCATATGATCTGTGCATCCACTGTCCAAAATCCATGTACTTCTGTTGCCATTAGAAATGAGTGAAAAGGCCTTACCCGAGAGTTCATCATGAGTTGGGCAGTTACTAACATGATTGGCAGAAGTTGTTTTATTTTTTAGCATGCTGAGTATCTGTTTGCATTCTTCAGCTGTGAAGGGAAGGCTCATCTCCTTTCTTTCATTCTTGTGTGATGCCACTTGGTTGCCATTGGAAATTTTCGCATTAAACTCAGCTTCAATCACTACTTTCTTTTTGCGACAATATTCTGCTTTATGTCCCTTCCAGTGGCAAAAGGTGCATCTGAGATGTGCACGACAATCCTTGGCAGTGTGGTTTGTTCTGTTACACTTGAAGCATCTCAGTTCAGCTTCAATCTCATGGTTTGAATTCCTAACAGCGAAAACAGCAGCCTCAGGCTGAGCATGGCTTTTCCCGGTTGTCACCTCTGATTGTTTCTCATGGCGAATGACCAGTGAACATGCTTTGTTTACTGTGGGTAGTGGATCTTGTAACAGAGTGTTGCTGCGAACACCTACATATGAATCATTGAGACCCATGAGGAATTTCATGGTTTTCTGTGTCTCCATATATGCAGCTACTTCTTTGATTGCCCCACAAGTGCATGTTGGAAAAGTGCAAAGTGCATCATGTTTATCCCATAAGCCCTTTAGCTTTGTGAAGTAAGACCCTACAGACATGTTTCCCTGCACACAATCATGAATTTCATTCTCAACATTAAATAGTTGAACCACATTTACATGCGAGAATCATTCCTATAAGTCAAGCCACATCTGTCTGGCATCTTTGCAGTTGATGACGCTTGTGGCAATTTCTTTGGACATGGATCTTAAAAGCCAAGTTTTCACCAGATTATTGCATCGATTCCATTGTTGATGTTCATCAAATTTCTTCTCATCAGGCTCCTTCATTAAGCCATCTATGAACCCAATCTTATTTTTAACTGTCAGAGCCATAGTCATGGATTGGCTCCATGTACTATAGTTGTCTTCAACCAGGGATTGTGGCACAAGAACAACGCCAGGTTGGTCTGAATGGTGAAGATAAAATTGATGATTGGGATGATCCCATCTTGTGCCTGCTGCTGTGCTTCCTTGGTTTGCCATAGGATTCGGCTGAATGCTTTGTGTTTTATTTTGATACCTAGACTATTGCTCTGATACCATGAAGATAAATAATATTCTTTTTATTATTTCAATCAACAAAAAGATTACAATATATATACTGATAGTTCTGCATCAGGATCCTGCACTATTGCCTATAATCAAGCCTAATTATTTACAAACAAGGAAACAAATAATTAACGATTCAATTACAAGTTTGCTACCTATTCAGTGCTGATTTGATTTATTGCCTATTCAGTGCTGATTTGGTTTGTTGCCTAATCAGTGCTTGATTTCCTTAGCACTCTCCCTCTCTCTCTCCAATAATTTACCTAATTATGTAATGCCTTCTCACTAGCTTGTCTTGCTGCTCTTAAATTTGATATTGAAGATTCGACCCTAAGATTTGTTGTACAATAGGCTGGTCTAGGTTCAACCACTCTCACTGTTACAGTTGAGAGACGAACGGTTCCTACCTGGAAGGAATCCGGTGGTTGCTACGGGGTGGATGGGAAGAATAGTAAGGGGATTGGGTTACGACGAGGATGGTAATAATGAACACAAATACAAAGTTTTTTAGAGTCCTGAAAAACAGAAGTTCATAAGTTTTTCATTTCTTTCTTGTTTTCCTGGTTTGTTACAATGCACGTTTATATAAAGCACTCAACCTTCTACAGGGTTCTAGGAACCTTGAGAATAAAAGCTTAAAACGGTGCGTAAACTGACATGATATTTATTTATGGAAAATAAAATGATGCGTTTGGCTATAATTGAAACGGTGGGTATAGATTGGCAACGGCTATTATGTTTTTGAATTTATAATATGAGTTTCTTCTTCATCTTCATCTTCTTCACTTTCTTCTTCAGCTAGTACCAATTGGCCCTCATTGAATCCAACCTTGTCCTCAAGGTTAAATCGTGGAAATCACAACTTTAATTCATCCATGTCCTTCCAGGTTGCATCAGCAGGGGAGAGTCCTTCCCAATATACCATAACTTGAGTGATTGCCTGATGCTGTCGTTTTGCCATTCGTTTGTCTAAAATGGTTGCAGGACAGAGGTTCGCGGCATCATAGGAGGAGCACCCTATACTGTGTGATTACCTACATGCCTTTTAAGTTGAGATACTTGGAATATTGGGTGAATAATAGTTGTGGGTGGTAGATTGAGTTTATAGGCCATGCTTCCTATCTTGGCTATTACCTAGTAAGGCCCGTAATAGTTTGCAGCTAATTTTTGTGATAATCTGTGTGCCACTGACTGTTGCCTATATGGTTGAAGCTTGAGGTACACATAGTCATTAATTTCAAAAATTCTACCACTCCTTTTCCTATTAGCCACCATGGTCATCCTATCAGCGTTTTGAATATGACCCCGAACCTTTTTAATTACTTCTTCCTTAGTTGATAAAAACTCATCTACTGATTCCATGGTTGAGTCCTTAGGAAAGTAGGAAATGTATAAGGGTGGGGGAACCCGTATAATACTTGATAAGGAGTCATCTCGGTAGCTGAGTGGTAATTAGTATTGTACCACCATTATGCTAAAGGTAGCCACTTTACCCACTGATTAGGGCAGTCCCCTATCATACATCTCAGGTACTATTCGATACATTTGTTAACGACTTTTGTCTGGCTGTTAGTTTGTGGGTGATATGCTGATGAGTAGTGTAGGTTGACCCCTCAACTGTTGAACAATTCCTTCCAAAATATGCTTAAGAACACTTGATCCCTGTCACTGGTTATGGAAGCTGGAAGCCCGTGTAACTTATAGATGTTGTTCACGAATAGTTTGGCCACTCCGGAAGCAGAGTAAGGATGACTTAGGGCCAGGCAATGCACGTATTCGTTGAAGCGATCCACTATGACCATGATAACATCCTTCCCTTCAGATTTTAGAAGGCCTTCTATGAAATCCATATTGATGTCGATGAATGGGGCAGACGGGATGGGTAACGGTTGTAGGAGTCCGGAGCTGGCCACATTCTCATGTTTGTTCCTCTGATAGATATTGCATTCTCTGATGTATTGCCTGATATGTTTCTGTTACCCTTTCCAATAGAACAAACCTTCTATAGTCTTGGATGTTATTGTCATACCTGAGTGCCCCCTCATAGTTGAATCATGGAACATAGAAATGAGCTTGTTTTGCAGTTTTGGATCCTTGCCCACTACCACCTTCCCTTTCCTGTTAAGGTGATCATTTACCCAAGTGTTAGTTAGGATGTGCGCTGGTAGACCCTTGTAGAGTTTTGATAATCTCTTGAATGGCACAATCTCCCTCATAAGACTTCCTAATTTCGGCGAGTAGGTTGGTCGAAATGGTAGAAGTGGTCAGGGCGTAGACGTCATTGTTGGGAATCCGGGAGAGAGCATCTGCTGACATGTTTTATTTGCCCTGTTTGTACTCCATGTCATAGTCACACCCTAATAACTTCACCAACTAGAGATGTTATGCAGGGGTGGTCATCTTCTGATGTAGAAGATACTTAAAGCTTATGTGATATATGCGAATGATGAAGTGGCGTCCCCATAGATAATGTTTCCATTTTGTGACCACATGGAGGATGGCCAACATCTCCCTCTCATAGACTAACATGACTTATTGTTTCAGACCCAAAGACTTGCTTATGAAGGCTATGAGATGCCCTTCTTGCATAAGGACTGCACCCACTCTTGTCATGGAAGCATCGGTTTTGACTATAAATGTTATGTTGAAGTCTGGCAGAGCTAGTACTGGAGCACTTGTCATTACTTTTTTCAATAGGTTGAATGCTGCAGTAGCCACTTCATTCCATCCTATGACATCCTTCTTAAGCAATTGAGTTAATGGCTTACAAATGCTACCGTAGCCTTTAATAAACCTTCTATAGTAACTTGTCAACCCTAAAAATCCCCTTAGCTGCTTCAACCCTGTGGGCAATGGCCAGTTTATAATGACCTGTATCTTGTGAGGGTCTGTTGCCACTCCTTGCTCAGAAATGATGTGGCCCAAAAACTCCACTTACTTTCTGTCGAAAAAACATTTGCTAGCTTTTGCTATCAGTTGGTGTTCTCTAGCAAGTTGAGGACAGTAGCTAGGTGCTTGTAATGATCTGTAAAAGAATGGCTATACTCCAATATATCATCAAAAATACTAAGATAAATTTCCGTAGATGTTCCTTGAAAATCTCATTCATTAAACTCTGGAAAGTGGCTGGAGCATTGGTTAGCCTAAAAGGCATAACCAAGAATTTGTAGTGACCACTGTGGGTTTTGAAAGCTGTTTTAATTTCTTCCCCTTTAGCCACTCAGATCTGATGGTAGCCGTATCTCAAGTTGATTTTGGAGAAGATAGTAGCTCCCACTAATTCTTCTAATAACTCCTCAATCATGGGAATAGGGTACTTATCCTTGATGGTGAGTTTGTTCAAAGCTCTATAGTCTACACACAAGCTCCACGTAGAGTCCTTTTTCTTTACAAGTATCACTGGCGAAGCAAATGGGCTGTTATTGGTTCTTATGATTTTAGCCGTCAGCATCTCTTTTACCATCTTTTCCAAAGTGTCCTTTTGAAGGCCGGAATATCTGTAGGGTCGCAAATTAACTGATTCTCTACCATCTCTCAGAGGGATCTTGTGATCATGGGTTCTAAGAGGGGGCAACCCCTTAGGCTCCTGAAATAAGTCGGGATAGTCTGCCAAAAGACTTTGCAGCTGGGTCTCTTGACTATCTGGAGGTTGAAAGGAGTGAGTCGAAGACTCAGAGATAAACCCTTCATCCTCTTCTACCATTTGTAGATTACAAAAATGATACCCATTCACTTGATAAGGACTCCCAACTAATGTTCCAGCTCAATGTATTATAGCTTGGGTGGATTTTCCCCCTTGAGCAACACTTTCTTCCCTTGCCAGTCGAATGGCATCCACAAGTGTTTGTAGTTGCACAAAATGCTGCCCAAGAAAGATAACCATTGTATACCCAACACCATCTCACAATCACTTAGCTCAATGATGAACACGTATGCCATAAAACTTAGCCCCTGCATCTTCCACTTGAGTCCCTTCATGGTATTTAGCCCCACAATACCCTCCAACGCATCCAAGGATATGTGAGGTAAGAGCTCCCTTAGCTGGAATTCCTCTTCAGTCACCTCATCAGTTGTAAAACCTTCATCTTCTTCCGTTATACTTAGAGAATACAACCTTTTATTTCGACACGTGGCTGGGAATGAAGTTATCATCACACCAAAAACATAACCCTTGTTGTTACCTATTTTTTAGGTTCTCACACAAAAAATAAAAATAAAATAAATAAAATTAAAAATCTAAAAAATAATAGGAGATGAGAAAATGATGCTGTAGTGCCAATAAAATGGATAGAATTTGGTTGAGGAGGTTAAAAAAGTACAAGAATTAAAATTTAATAGTATATTTTTGACTGATGAGAGCCTTATTGACAAGAAAAATTCAATTTGAGGAAGAAAAGTTCAAAATCAGATGTTTATGGACTCAAATAAATTTTTTCAATGGTTTAATTGAGTTTATGGAGGGTTTGATTGAAAGAAAAATTGATTTTAAGTCAATTTAGGCTTTTATTGGAAGAAATTAAAGTTCTAGGGTCAAATTATAATTTTGAAGAGTTGATTTGGTCAAATCAAGGGCTCAATTGCATAATTATTGAAGTTTAATGGTCAATTAGAGACTTGATTGAAAAAATCCGAAACCAAGGACCAAACTGGAAAAGGGCGTAAATAGAGGGGTTGAAATTGACCAAGTCACGGGCTAAATTGAAGAAATTAAAAGTTTATTGATCAATTAAGGGTCAAAACGCATGAATCCAAAACCAAAGAATGTCTTGTAAATGATGCTACAATCAAGGGATCCAATTATATTTTACTTGGGGGCTTGATTACGAAATTACAAAAAACTCAATGACCAAATCAAAAATATTCATTTGAATTTTGAAACGACGCCGTTTCCTTGAACACTATTCATTGTCTCCTTCACAAGTCATTTCAGCAGTAAAAGCCGAGATACGTTTTCTGCAGAAAAGGCGCTAAATTGCTTCAGTTATGGGGCACGTTTTATGGCTGTTATCCCTCTGCATGCAGATTACGAGCCGACCGTTACCACCGCAGGGCATTCTCTAGCCTATAAAAGCCAGAGAAAGACAATGAACAGAGGGGAGAAAAACAGAGAGGGGGGGAAGAGGAAAGGGAAACACGGAGAGGAAAAAAAGGCAGAAAGATAATGAGGAAAGCAAAACAAGGGAGGGGGGAGAAAAGAGAGAGAGAGAGAGAGAGAGAGAGAGAGAGGAATAGAAGGAGAGAAAAAGAAACAGAGAGGGAAGGATACAAAGCAATACAAAGTGAAGAACAGGAAATACACGGACGTGGAGGAGAAAAAAACAGAAAAAAAAACTAGAAAAGGTGACGGACAGGAAAGCAGAGAGAAAGAGGAGAAAAGCAGAGGGAAAAACCAGGAAAAGAGCAGAGTGAACGAAGAACAGAAGCACAAACAGAAGGCAGGAGGAGGAAGAAGAAAAGACAGAGAAACCAAAGCAGCGTCCCCTGCATACCACCGCCCGTCTTCCTCTTCGCCGCCACCAGCGACATCGCTAGCACTAGCAGCACCTCCATGAAGCCACTGCAGAGAGGCAAGAACATTGTTGTCAGGGGAAACAAAAAATAGAGGGAACAGATAGCACGATGAAGTAGAGGAGAGAAGAAAGAGAAGCAATGTCTGCCACCACAGCCGGTTGCTGCGACAACAACGCCACCGTGAGCCACCAGCACCGTGAACAACAGCGCCTCCATTCCAGGTAATTCTCTTCCCCTTGTTTTTGTTGCCCATTTCATTTTCCTTGCCTGCAGAAACGTGCACAATGCACGTTCTGCATGCAAGAAGCTTGGTTACTGTGCACGGAAAAATAATTACCTTGTTACTGTACATGAGCACAGTAACAAGGTAATTGTATTTGGCTGGTTACTGTGCACGAGCACAGTAACCAGTCCGGGTTGGACCATCAGCCCAGCCCATGTGGTTGGGCTGAGTCCAACCCAATATAAGATGGTTTGCGTTTTATTGAGCTGATCGCGGCCCAAGTTCTTTTTGGGTTGGGTTCAGCCTGTTTTTAAAAAAAAGAAATTTTCTTCAAAAATTATTTAAAATTCTGTGATTTTCTTGCGTATTTTTCTATTGAATTTTGCTTAGTATTGATTTGTATTTTTATACTGTAAAGATACAAATCCAATATTAAAATTCCTAGTGTTAGCCAAAACATTGAAAAAATTAAAAAAATATATTTTTGTTTTCATGCATACGGCCAAGTATCTTAAGAAAAATCATATCGTATTTTCATATAACCAAACCTCAAAAAAATATGTGTTAACATGCATTTTGACTTTAATAACCAGTTTATTAAAGCCACGAGAACTAGGCTAAAATTTCAAAAAACTCCAAAAAATCATTTTGTTTTCTTTTGATATTAAGGAATACGCGCTTATACATAAGGCGTAGTCTTGATATTAAAAAGATTGTTTTTTTAACTTTAGAATGGTTAGGTTTTTACCCGATAAGATAAGGACCTCCTTATCGAGGAAGACTATTCTTAAACTATAAACGGACCAACAACTAGAAAACATGACAAAACCTTAGATTTTATCAGACAATAAAACAATGTAGCTTACCTTAGATAGGGCGTATTTGGGGTGCTAATACCTTTCCTTTACGCAACTAGTCCCCGTACCCGATCTCTATGACCAGTTAGGGTTCTTAGTGATCAAAATACTAGTGGCGACTCTCATTCCATTTTTCCACTAATAAAAGACAAGAATTCCTTGTCTCCTTATATTTGCCAAATTAGATAGAAGTTAATATAATTGAGAGTGAATATTTTTATCGCGACGCCGCACACATGCGACAGAATGGCGACTCTGCTGGGGACCTTGTGGACTAAGCTTTGTTTTTGTCTGATAATTGTGTTTTGTTTGGTTTGCGTGTTCTATGTTAATAAGCTTATTTTATTTATTTATTTTTACACGCTTTAATTTCTGTACATATATGATCATGCATTGTATAGAACTACCTTATGCATCACATACTTTAATTTTTGAGAAGCACACACTATCTTATTAAGTTAGGAGGGGGATTAGAGATCTGCCCTATGACTATTGGTTAGGGTTCAGATGCGTGAAACACCCAACTTATATCTGAGTACTTACTTGGTAATGGTGGGCATACGTGCCTTAACCATTTCTCGCAACGCCCCTATACTGTCTTTACGAAGATCGTTACTAGGCAGATATGAGACCCTTTTTGAGACCAAATAGTCAACCTACCCCTTGTCTCACTTAATGAATAGAAACCTGTCCTTAGGTTATGTGTGTTACCTTTTGTTTTGCATCAACGGAAACCCTTCCTGAAGCATCTTAAACTCAAGACTTGTGGTTGACACAATGGCCGTTACTCAGGAAATTTTCGCTATAGAGCAAGAATCAAAATCATCATGCAAGGGTTACGACCATGTGTCAACCCTAGAAGGGCAAACTCATCATATAGAAACATACTCATACATTTATCATACATATTGGTAGGTTGAAACGTAGGTCCCCCGCCCAAGATTTGCTACACTTGAAAGATGGAAAATGAAGAAAGAGCTTAATTGGAGGTCCATTATCAAAATGAAATTGAGAGCATTAAAGGTGAAGTAACTAGACTTACAGATATTGAACAAGTGCTAAGCTCCAAGAATGGAAAAGGGATTTCTACACAACCTCCTGTGAAAACACCATCAATCCACGTCCCTCACATATCTCAGAACTTGGAGGCAGACTCAATAACTGGGAATCATTTTGTCCATTTCACCGTTGTCTATCCTAGTCAAGCTCAGATCATCGTGAATCAAACAATGAAAGGACCTTCTGACAATAGGTTTACCAATCCCACAGGTAATGATAAATGGGTTGCCCTAGAAGAAAGATTGAGAGCAGTTAAAGGAAATAACCTGATTCACCTTGTGATAGCAGCTGAAGTTTGTTTAATTCCAAATATTGTGGTGCCAAAGGAGTTTAGAGTGTCGGATTTCGTTAAGTATACCGGACTAGAATGTCCATACACCCATCTTCGGTCATACTAAAACAAGATGGCTGAAATGATCCATAACGATAAGATGCTGATATATTTTTTCCAAGATAGTCTCACTGGATCTGCTTTAAGCTGGTACATGAGACTAGACAATATCAAGATCAAGACATGGAAAGACTTGGTAGATGCCTTTTTGAAGCAGTATAAATTTAATCTGGAAACTGCTCCTGACATAACCATCTTAATGGCCATGGAAAAGGAAAACCAAGAGTTTGTGAGGGCATATGCGTAAAGATGGCGAGATAAGACAACATATGTTCAACCTCCATTGATGGATACAGAAATGGTGATGTTGTTTGCCAACACCTTTCAATCCCCTTATTATGAGCATTTAATAGGATGCTCAGCTCAACATTTCCATGAAGTTACAAAGATTGCTGAAAGAATTGAACAAGCTATGAAGAGGGGAAAGATTGAAGGTTCTGCCATGGATTCCAGAACAATGATGACAAATGACTCTGAAGGTGGGAAACCTTAGTTATGGGGTCTAGTCAGGTCTCGTTGTAGCATCAACTGCTCAAATGTCTTTGTCAAAGGTTGACATTCCTCTACCACTCGAGTTTGTCTACCATTATCTGTTAGGCTCAAGACTTATTGCCTCAACTCCGTCAAATCCCATGCAACCACCATTTCCTATGTGATATAATCCAGACAAGAGATGTGAATATCATGGTGGAGTTCTAGGCCATTCATTTGAACAATTTCAAGAATTTCAAGAATCGAGTCCGAAGGATAGTGAGCAAGAAGCTAGTTGTGTTTCTGATTGGCCATATTGTCACCAGAACAACCTCAGAATGACAAGTGATCAAAATACTTTTCAAAACACAGATATTGCCTGAAAAACTTATCCAAAAAAGGTGTTAAATTATCAATCATTTTGTTATGGAATTTTGCTATTTTGCATTTTGTTTTGGAATCACATCTCATCCTTAAACGAAACATGTCTTTTCTTTGTCTCTTTGTTGTTCTAAATTCAGGGGATGTTTAACATTTTATTTTTGACAAAATATTTTAATCAAACTCCAATATACAATTAAGGCTAATCAAACTTGAAGATTAGAACAGTTTTGATTGTGGAAATGACTCGATGTTTGTTAAAATAACATGATAAACAATATGGTATGACAAAACAAATTGACATCGATTCAAAGCAAACTCATTCTGAAGAAATTCAAGAGATTCCTATGGAGAGGTTTTCAGAAGTGATGAAAACCTTTTGTTTTGCTTTTGGTGAAAATATGAAGTGATGTTTGGTTGGTCAAAAAATGGTTTAAAATTTAACCTAAGGATTTCAAAGAACTAGTGTTCAAAGCATTCATTAGATTGCTTGCCTTTGATTAGAAAAGGGCTTGATTAGGCATGTAACATAGGTTTTGGCTATTGGTTATGAGGAATGAGATATTTGCAAGCTCAAAAGGTATTTAAGAGATTTCAAGACTAAGGATCACTTGTGCTTGTTTCTTGACCTTTTGTCATTTGAATTTATTTCCAAAATGATCTATCGTGCCGCCCAGTGTTGGGCTTGGGATCTTTCTCTTTGTTTTCTTCATTCTTCACTTAGTCAAGCAACATCATATCAATTATTTTTGTGAGAAGCTCAATTCTTTTGGACTCTTTGGTTTTTTCTTCATGCCCCCAGCTTTGTTTGGACACTTTTAATGATTGATAATTTTTTTTATGCCCCCCATTGTTGCTTGGGCACTTTCAATCCTTAAGGTTTTTTTTTATCTCTCGCACTTGCCCCTAGTGTGGGGTGTGATCCTAGCCAAGGTCATTTCCAAAAAAACTTTACTAGGCTCAAAAGGGACTGCAAATGATATATTTTTAGCTTCGGGAAAGGATTATCAAAGATGGCCTTTCTTCATCTCAAATGCATGCATTTAGGATCAGTAAGCCTTGCTTTCATGCGAGTATGCAAAGTGATTTCTCATTATTCATTCAAATAAAACTCTGCTTTTGAGTCACTTCATGGTTTTTTTTTGTGTTGTTTTTTTTTCTTTTTTTTTTT